>WLWD01003493.1_pt1 | contig 27569 bp, 20 predicted proteins | sample 6712731 | NCBI WGS metagenome assembly WLWD01 (sample SAMN12718690, study PRJNA576275) | sponge metagenome | isolation source: marine sponge | host: Mycale hentscheli | place: New Zealand: South Island, Marlborough, Capsize Point | collected 2014-11-01
ACTGGTCCAAAGTCAATTACCATTATGTTTTGTTGTTGTTTATTGTTGCTGTTTGTAGATCACTGCTGACATGAGTGATGAACAGTTCTAATCATCCTGGCTGTACGAAGATCTCAGGGGTGTGGTACCTGCTAAGACATCTGCTGTGACGTGCGAACTTAATCCCAGGGGTGTGGTACCTGCTACATCAGCTGTGACGTGCGAACTTGATCCCAGGGGTGTGCGTATTGTTATTGTACGTTTTTGCTAATTAAATCTTGTGGACTACTCTTTTGCTAACAACATTCATTGTACAGCATGTTAACTTTATAGGTTCAAACACAACTGATTTCAGAAGAGAGCTTTTGAATATATAAAATATATATATATATATATATATAAATATATATACGTATATATATATTATATAATAGAATGTATATTAGAATATATTATATACGTTTATTCCACACTATCAAACATTAACTCACCTTATTTCATGTGTTGGTGTTATTTCACCACTATATTGGCGAGCTCATACCCTGGTTAGCTATAACAAATGGCCTAGCTTACACTAGTTTTCCTGATTTTTATAGCTACCTCCTGGTGTAGCTATCAAACCTGGTTGAATATGCTGCTAAAATAGATAAGCGGTATAGGGAGCCCCTACAGCTAACTTTACACAGTTTTCTGTATAATATTTGTTTGACTAGGTATAGACACTACATCATGAAGAAATCTAGCAATGAATATAGCACATACTCATGCACAGTGATATGGTAAGATATTTCACTCTCAGGTTGATTTTCACTCTCCTTGGCTCTGAGAATATTAGTCTCAGAGTGTTATATGGGAAAACATTTCATGAGCATGCTAATTAATTTCATAGCCTGAAGGAATAGCACTTGTAACTTATTGTGTAACTAGTAGGGTAATGAGCTTGCTCAGAACAGTGTGAAATAACAGTGAAATATCAGTGAGTTATTTCAGGGTCATGTACCTAAAGATATCATTGTGAAAATATCTAGGGTGGAATAAATGTATTGATGCCACCCTAGATATCTTCACAATGAAATTTTTAAATAGTGACCTTGAAATGACTCACACCGATATTTCACCTGTATTGAGCAAGCTTATTACCCTAGTAGTTATAGCAACCTGTCAAGTTAAACACTTTTCAGGTTTTTACAGCTACTTCACTCAGTAGCCTACCCAACCTGGTTAGAGCAGCAGCTACAATAACCTGGCAGGGGGTTTGGGGAACCCCTACAGCCAACTCTATACCTTGTGAGGTCCTAGTACAAACTACAGTAGTGAAGATATCTAGGTTAGAATAAACACCTTATTACACTCCAGAGTGATATGGCTAGATATTTCACTCTCAGGCTTATATTTTCACTCTCCTCTGGCTCTTGAAACCTGCTCTTGAAATATTTCACCACATCACACTCTGACTCATGTAATAAGTACTATTATATATCACCCTAGATATATTCACAATGATATTTTTAGGTAGTGAACAGTGAATTAACTCACGAAACTGCTGGTGGAACAACCATTTATTACACTCTGGCTGAGTAATGCAGGCAAGATATTTCACTCAGGATTTATTTTCACTCATGGCTGGTGAAAATAAATTAGCCACTCTAGAAATATTTCACCGTATCACACTCTGACTCATGTAATAAGTACTATATATATCATCCTGGATATCTTCACAATGATATTTTTAGGTAGTGAACAGTGAATTAACTCACGAAACTGCTGGTGGAACAACCATTTATTACACTCTGAGAAAAAATTAAAAAATTACTCAAGAAATTTCCAATATATCGTTTTTTGCTTATATTATAAGTTCTTAGGTTATATTATAAGTTCTTAGCTTATATTATAAGTTCTATGCTTATAAGTTAGAATGGTGTAAACCTGGACAAAAGGATGTGTTTATCTCTTAAATGCATCTTGGAAATGCTGTATATCTATTTTATGCAACTTTTACTTTAACAAACAATGGGAACCGATTTTGATGAAGCCAACAATGGAGTTTCCTTTTGCAGTGGTAGCCAACTTACATATGGAATTCATTGAAAGAATAGAGTTTAGTTCAGCTTTGTTCAAACCTGTAGCTATTGCAAAGAGAGATGACCCATTCGCATGTTAATAAAAGAACTGATAGCTAAATCTATTAAATCACTTAAAACAAAGCTCATAAAACTCATTGTAAAAAAAGGTAAATTATCATTTCCAAATTGCTAATAGAAGAGAAAATGAATTTTTTTCTCCACAGATTATGGATATCTTAAGCTCACACAGATAGGTACCTTTGATTTGCAATCTACCATTACATGTTTAAATCACCTTCACATAATGTGTATAGTATGGGGAAAGTGCATAAAAATAAAATCTTAGAAGGATTCAATGAAGAGTCAAACTGATTTCCTTATGAAGCGAGCCTTCCATTTTCTTAGTTTGATTTGTACCTGGATTGAGTGATTAATTTGGAATGGAGTGCTCACCAAACATCTACCATACCCCATGCATGCACATTATTAATGAAAGTAGGTAGCTAGGCAACATCAGACTATTGCTTCACTTAATTGCCAATAATGGTATCAAAAGTTTTATTTCTTTTGACAGTTAGCTTGTTGTGTAAAGATTTTAAGAATAGGACTAACTACAATAAAATGTATCTATGATTATAAGTACCCATACTATTTATACACTGTAAAAATTATAGCGTGAAAACCCACCAAATTCACACCAAACTGGTGGTGTGAATGCCCACCACCTATGCATAGTGTGTCCTTCACACTTTCTTCCTAGTGTGAATGCACACTTAGTGTGAAATTCACACTCAATGGAATAGCATGGACCCTTTACCGAACATTAATTATATTCATATGCAGGCAAAACCCAATGCTATTATCACTGTAATCTACCTTATAAATGTTTTGTACACTTGTGTGCTAGATAAGAGAGTTTACTAAGATTTTAGTCGTTGATTAATGAGATCTGGGATTACACCAATCCCTTTTTGGAAAAAAAAATGTTGATATGTGTTACTAGAATCAATGTAACTTAGAATAATTCAGCATTAATGTAAGTATGAGTTCATAGTGATTGTGGTGAGAATTCACACTAAATTTGGTGTGCACTTCACACCCAAATGATGAGGTGTGCGCATCACACCATATTTTGGTGTGACTATTGTTACAAGTGATTCACGCTTAATTTGGTGTGAACTACACACCTTTTGATTTACAGTGTATAGTATTATATTCTTCAAAATTCTTCAAAATCAAATTTATATGAGCTATATAACTGCATTTTCTTTTCAAAGTAGCTACATTTTACTGATTTTTTAAAAATTACTTTAAAAGGTAACATAATAAGATTCATGTTTCAACAATTAAGAAATGAAGGATAACAATCATAATGTTCAAACACATAATATTAGTTTCTGTACTTTAAATAGCATGTTTAGCTCCTACTTGAGATTAACGCGGTCTTTTGTTGTTGCTGTCGTTCTTCTTCTCTTTCCATTTCAATCATTCTATCTATTCTGATGACAATAGCAGCAACACTTCCTGCCCCTACTCCTACAACTGCTGCCCCTCCTATTGCTCCAGCCACAACTCCTACTGCAGCTCCAATACCAATGCCCACTGGCCCACCCAGTACACCTATTCCAGCACCAATTCCAGCACCTGCAGCCCCACCTGCAACCAATCCTCCTGCTACCCCACCTGCTCCAGCTTTGAATATAGTTTTAACTTTATCTTCTATTAGGTACCGGCCAAATCTCAATTGAATTAGGGCATTACGATGTATAGTTGCATCTGGAATATTTCTGCCTAGCTTTGCTATTTCAATAAAGGCAAGCTCAGTCCATTTATATGCATGGGTCCATGCCTTTGATGGTAATAGCCTATTTGTAGGGAAGTTACGATCTCTTCCTACTGGTATTGCAATGATACCATCGAGGCTTTCATTTTGAAACGCTTGTCTTCTTTCATACTGTGAAATCAATCGTACTGACCGCCTCACACCGCATCCGTGCAGTGTACGTTGTAATTCTGTGCAATGGTCTTGCAGATGCTCCATGTATCTCTGGTTATCACATACTTGATCACTAGATGTGAGAAGGATTAGACTCCAATTCCAAATATCTCTTCCAAATATGGTAGTAAGATTATCAAGAATGTTGCGATAATTGATTGTGATGCAACTGTTGTGTGACACTGTAAGTGTTACAATAAGAAGAAAAGTGTGCTGAAGTCCCACATTCTTGATATCCCTCATTATGATCCTGTCCCGGCTGGCATTAGGAGTTTTCAGTCCTGGAGTATCTGTAACTGAAACAGTGACATTTTTAATTTTAGTTGTAACTGTTAGAACTCTATCAGTGACTGGCCTGGCAGAAAGGCCAGCAGGTAGGTTTAGGTTGAATATGTTGTTTAGACCTGTAGACTTTCCACTTCTGGGTAGTCCTGCTACTATTACGCGAACTGTATGTGCTTCAGCCATAGTAACTGAAAAAGGGCAAATTCACGCTGGCCTTTTTTTCTTAAAAAGGCAACTACAGCAAACTGCGTCAGTGTAATCCACCTGATAAAGGCTGGCTGTTATATATCATTTAAAAGAACTATGAATATTGAATAGATGTAGCGTAGGTCCTCGATTATCGCCCGGACTTCGACCCTGTCTGGACTTACCAGGTTCCAGACTTGCTTTTATCCTTACTGGAGTAACTTCACAATACAAACAATGCTTCCTCTATAAAGTAGCACCATGTTAGTATTGCTATTAATTGGCGAGCGAGCGAAGCGAGCGAGCAACTTTAAGATGTAGTCTATGGAAATCCTGAATACATCGTCCTTTAAACGCGTCGTACGTCGTCGTTTAAACGCGCGCGCATTCCAGAAGGAGTACCATTCTTTACCCTTTACCAATTGTTACTTTATCATGAGGAGTACCATTCTTTACCCTTTACCAATCATCATTTCCCCCTTTACATGTCATTACATATTCTACTACTAATAATGAGATGTGAATTCAGATTTGGCAACCTGCAGGAAGAAAACCCCAATGCAAATTCAAATCAAACGACCCCAATGCAATTGAAAGTGTCAACATTTCCCCAGAACCTCGCTCGCCCAACCAATGCTACACGAGCATTTTCTAGTAAATACAATGGAGCTTTCAACCGCTGAACAGGAGCTCCCCGCACCTCAATTATCGATTTGGGCACCCGATTATCAGCCGCCCGTAGACTTTGTATACCGGTGTCATAAAATTTTGGGGACCCCCATGAAAATGGCCCCCCCCCCCCCCCCTCCCCCCCCCCCCCCCCCCCCCCCGGCCCTATATTGATATAAAATAGGGGACCCCACCGTGGGATTAGGGCCCCCCCTTATGCAACTCCTCAATATTTGGACTTGAAGTCCCGAGGAAGTCCAGGGTATAGCTAAGCAGTTTGTTAACAACTGTAGCTACTCCACCGCGCACACAACAACAAAAAAATCTCCACTAATAGGAGGGGTGCGCGCCAGGCCAAGTTAGACCTGCCAAATAGTGCACATCTAGCTATGGCTAATCTGACTTGTGGCTCAAGCGGTGATGGTCCTGATTGTGGTCCTAATTGTGGTGGAAGGTTCCAATATGACCACATTATTGACTACTTGAAGGACGGAAAATACCCTAACAATTTCCATAAAGATGACAAGCATGCTCTTAGAAAGAGAGCAAAGTATTTTACTCTAATTAAAGGACATTTGTGCTATATTGGAGGCAAGTTGTTGACTGATTGCTGCCATAAAAAAGCATCAAGCTAGCTAGCTAACCAGCTAAATATTCCTAATCATTTACTAATATTGTTATCATTTTTTGTCACATCCATTTGTTGGTCTATAATGAAATAAACTTGAATAATAAAGTTTATCAAAGTTAGAATGTTGGAAATAGCATAATGATGTTAAATATGACCACGTTGATTCGATTGATGTGTGAAAAATTGTTATAAGTTAATAGTGGTTCAGACCAGACATTTTGCATTATAGTATCATAATGGGTGAGCAAATTTTGGTTAATTATTTAAATAGTTACTTGTCTGAACACCTCATGTTAATATGATAACCTTTGTAAATGGTTGTTTTTTTTTTGTTATTTACAACTTTTTAATGTGTCACAGTAGGTGTAAATTAATGAAATACATTATATAACACTATTATTGTGACAGGCTAATTATTTTCATCAAAAGCCTAACTAATATACTTGGAAAACTCGACTACGACAATGAACATTATACAGGTTGTGTTTAATACTCATAAAACTGGAAATTAAATGTACATTACTGCTAAATCCAAGATGCATGAAATATAAAAAATAAAACTCAAATAAATTATCATTTAGAAATTTCATAACATTAGTCTCATAATAATAATGAAATAGTATATTTTATTAACAATCTGCAAGTTTTAGCTAAATTTTACTGCAGGAAAGTCTGATGGTTCCCCTAGAATTGTCATTGATGACCTTGTAAGGCAGAAGAAGATCATTTCTTGCATTCATGATGAGAGTCATTTGGGAATAAATAGGACTGTTGAACTAGTATCTAAGAAGTACTACTGGCCTGGTTTGACTAAAGAAGTTGAAAATGATGTAAGCTTTGTTGATTAGCATTAATAATTAATACTTTAAACTTCTGGAATTACTTGTGATACTATAGGTTAAGACATGTGAAGTATGCCAGCGGCACAACAAGAAATTGAAACCAAGTAGTGGTTGTCTTCACCCTATTCCAGTTAAATCACACTTTTGGAGCCAAATTGGAATGGATATTATAGGACCACTACCAATTACGACTCAAGGCAATAAATACATTATTACATTGACTGATTATTTCTCCAAATGGGCTGAGGCCTCGCCTCTTTCAGATAAAACTGCTGCTAGTGTTGCAAAGTTTTTATTTAAGGTATGTTTATACTCCCATATAGATTCTAATTATTTAGACTATATTATTTCAGTGTATTTGTCGTCATGGGTGTCCTGAGGTGGTCATCACGGACCAAGGACGTGAATTTGTAAATAAAGTTACACAATATTTATTTGAAATAACTAAAACTCGGCACAGACTAACCAGTCCTTATCACCCACAGGTAACTAATCATAAATATTGAATAACATTTTGATATTATGTTATGATTTGACATTTTTTAGAGCAATGGACTGACTGAAAGGTTTAATCAAACTTTAAGTCGATGTTTGTCTAAACTCTGCAATAATGACAAATCAAACTGGGATGAAAAAATAGATTCAGTGCTTATGGGATACAGAGCTTCTCGTCAGGCTTCTACAAAATATTCCCCTTATTTCATCTTGCATCAACAAGAAATGAGGCTTACAATAGATGTAGAAATGATGCCATGTTTATTGCAGCAAGATGATAAAAACATGGATGAAGTTATTGAAATGATTGTGAAAAAAAGAGAAGAAGTTTTTGACAAAGTTGATGATAACATTTCTATTGCACAAAAAATGCAAAAGGTATGTAAGCCATTTTATAATCATTTTATTAAATTTTTCCTTAATATATACATTTTTGCTTCAAGGAAACATATGACCGAAAGCATTTACCTGAAGATCTACCAGTTGGTATGGAAGTATTAATGGAAAACACAAGTCAAAAAGAAAGGAAAGGAGGAAAGCTTGAAGATGCTTTCATTGGTCCCTATTACATAAATAAGGCAGTTGGAAAAGGAATATATCAGCTAAGAAATCGAAATGGCAATGTTTTAAAGAGAAAGATAAATATTGCAAGATTAAAGCCATATATGAAGCGAAAAAACGATGAGTCTGTTGTAAAAAGTGCTGTGTAAAAAAGGATGATGGTAAAGGGTCAGAAGTAATAACACCAGATAAAAGAGGCAAGAGTATGTCCAGTTTATATTTGTAATAAATTTATTTGTATGATTATTATTAATTTAGGGACTAAGATCACTTTTACGAGAAAAATGGAGGAGTGCATTGTTCAAGGGAAATGGTTAACTGATGAGCACATAGGCCTGGCTCAGAACCTACTGAAAATGGAGAATCCTTCTTTGTATGGCTTTTAGTCATCATTGCTCTGTCAAATTGATGGCTTTCTAGAGGTCAAGGGAGATTCAATTCAGATTCACAATATAAACAACAATCATTGGGTTACATCTCACAGCAGAGGTGATGAAATTATTGTTTATGACTCTCAGTACAATGGAGAGGACCTTTCTCCTTCTCTAATGCATCAGTTAGCCATCATTTATAAAGGTTGGTCTGAAAAAGAAGAAGATGAAATTACTCTAAGCTTCAGTTTACTCAATGTGCAGCAGCAAGATGGACCATCAGATTGTGGCCTATTTGCAATAGCATTTGCTGTTCATGCAGCACTTGGTGATGATGTTTCACAAGTCACATTTGATCAGCCTCAAATGAGAAACCATTTGATTAAATGTTTCACGACTAAAAAAATGCTACCATTTCCTACACTGAAAAAATATTCTCTTAAAAAAAATAAACTTATAAAGCGTAATTTATTCTTTCCTGGTCGTGAAATTAACTTATATTGTGATTTGCTTGATGCCTGAAACCTATGACAACATGATCGAGTGTGACAAATGCTGCAAATGGTATCACTTCAAGTGTGAGGTGTACGCCAAGCTGTCGATTTATGGCACTGCCACCATTGTGAACAATGAACAATTAAACATTTTGTCTATTAACTATTTGAATTGTCACCACAAATTTTAAATATATATTATACATATGCAAACATCATTTGAAATGACCAAGTTACAATATGCAAACTAATTGCTATTCTGGGTATTTCAATAAGAACAAGTTTGATAAATGTTATTCTCATATATTGGTATTCAAAAAAATAATGGCATATTTTCACAAAGGGATCTATTATTAAGTAACTAGATTCCAATTACTATTGAAATATTACATTTATAATATAATAGTCCTGCGATATAAACACAACATTAATATAATTAATATACCCTGATATTCATTGAGTGCATCAAAATAGTTCACACTAAAATGCAGTGATCCTTTGTATAAAAAGTTATTTAATCACATTACCACCAATCACATTACCACCAAAAAATTTTTGTACATCAATAATAATCATAATGATAATAGTATTAATAATAATAGCAACAATAATAATAATATATGAATAAGTGGGCCTATACCGATGGATTTATTAGTCAGGGTGCAGTTACAGACGCTCTCTCTAGCTAGAGAGGAGATTGGAGTAACTGTCTCTGGCAACAATGACAAAAGTTAGGAGCAAGACGCATTATACAACAATATAAATGTACATGTATGTCTGTGGCTGTTCCTTGTGCCCTTTCTCTTATAGTATTTTCAGGTAACTCATACGAACGCAGCTGCAACTTTGAAGGCTTTCTCCCGCATGTTCTAAGTTAAACAGTGGGCAATTTCCGCGCTTGTGGAGAAAGATTTCATTAACGTTGTTAGCAATAGGCATGAGCAAATAGCAATGTTGAAATTGAATAGTTCTTACACCTTGGACATGGGATTACAGTAAAGTATCTAGCTAGCTCCAGCTCAGTAAGTCCAAATATTTACATTGTGGGCCCAATATATATGGGGATCCCATGGGGTCCCCATATTCACAGTGGGGGCCCCATTAATATGCAGTAAGTCCAAATATTTACATTGGGGGCCCCATATATATGGGGATCCCATGGGGTCCCCATATTTACAGTGGGGGCCCCATTAATATGGGGATGAGGGATCCCTAAAATCATATAAATATAGGGACGGGGTCCCTAATATTATATAATTATAGGGACCCGGGGTCCCCAAAATAGGGGGTCCCCAAAATTTTATGACACCGGCATTATCGGCCTCTCCAAATCTCTTTGTTACGGAGTCGTCACGAAGAAAAACTATGCTAGGAGGTCCCAATGAACGTATAAATCAGGTTGAAAACCCTTTAACATAAATATTTCACGATTTTCTTATGTGTAGAAAAAAAGTTATTTTAAGGTATTTTTTATAATGGTACATAACAAGAAGACTTTGACATAAGAAAATGAGAAAAATGAGTTATTAGGGGATTGAATTTTGTATTAGCACAAGAGAAAAATTTGGTGATGAAATTAGACAAGAAAATGTTATAATTTTATTTAGCACAACGAACAAAGAGATCACTCGAACTAGAATCTTCATAATCAATGTAGTCTTCATGTACCCACCTGTCACACTTACATTGAAGCCATTGGCGATCTATACCAGCGTCGTCATCATATAATTTCCAAGACAGACACAACAAATGTCTGAAAAAACTGACTATGTCTTGTGCCTGCCTCTTTGATCCTCTTCTAGTGTCTTCATTTTCTACCATCACTGAACACCTTGTAGCAACTGTGTCTGTTGCACTTTTGGCCTTTTTCCTTTTTGATGCTTTCTTCACTTCTTTCTCCATCTCTTTAGCTTCTTTTACTGCTTTTCTTTCGGCCCGCTTTTTTTCCAATTCTTCACTTTTCCTTATCTTTTCCTCTTCTTCTAATCTTTTCTTTTCCAAATTTTCCAGGCGTCGTTTCTCTTTGTTTTCAGCTTCTTCTTGTTTTTTCCTTTCCTTCTCTTTCAATATCTTTAAGCATTCATCACTAGTGAGGACTCTAGCTTTTCCTGTTTTCTTAAGTTTGCTTGACCCAGATGAAGTGGGAAGTGTAAGAAAACTTGACAATGGTGAAGTACGCCCGAGCAAATTACAGGAAGTGCTGCCGTGAGAGGAAGTATTTGGAGAAATTCCCGAAACTCTGGAAGTGTTTGCTTGAGAACTACAGGATGAAGGTGAAGTCACTGAAGGAGGTGAGGAGTAGGTAGATGTTACTGGAAAACTAGAAAAAGATGTGATCTGAGGCCAACAGGAAGAAATTACAGTGGAGGTCACTGTGGGCTGACTCTCGGCTCCGTGGAGCGGTTGTAGCGAGCACGCACGCAGGTGGACAGCTTATTGTACGCTGCCACCAGGTCCGACGCCTAGGCAATCTCTTTAAGCTTACTTATTAAGATATAGAATGGATTGAAGTTACAAAAATGATGGTGGGTGGTTTTATACGAAGTGAACAACTCCACCCACCGGAAATGAATATACAAGACAACCAACAACACGTGGCCAGTCAACATATGACATAACCATAAAAGAAAAACGACAAATGCAACACTAACTGACATGCGCAAAATACTAATACAACTGAATAAACTGAATGAAGCAAACTGAATACATAGAATAATACATATATCTCTGTCTGTATCTTTCTCTTTCTCTGTCTTCCTTGTCTCCTCCATCTCTATCTTCTCGAATGTGGGCTCGCTTGTCCTGGGAGCCCACATCACCCCCCTTCGACGGAAGGTGCTTGTCACCATCTCCAAAGCAACGGCTCAATGAGTCTGGCACTGTATTTAAACGACCAGGCCTATAGACAATCTCAAACACGAAATCTGACAATTTCAGCACCCACCCATAGAGGCATCTGTTGTCTTGCTTCCCATTCATTAAGTTCACCAATCCACGATGATCAGTCACAATTCTAAACTTCCTCCCATACAAATAGTATGCGAAGTACTTCACACTCTCAAAGATGGCAAGGCCCTCCAATTCTTGGGCACTATACCTAGACTGGGCTCCATGCAATTGTCTGGAGAAAAATGCCACAGGCAAACGATCTCCACCCCTCACAACGTAGAGCACAGCTCCAATTCCCGAACAACACGCATCACACTCAAGCACGAACATATCGTCAACACACGGAACACATTATGATACCGATTCACATAATGCTTACACAAATTCTGAAAGGCCTCTAACATCGGAGGATAAATCGGTGTAGGTCTTTCTCTCCGGGATGCAGCTTGATCTCACGGAACATCTTGCTGATGTCCGCGGAGTAAGCGATGGTGTGGTTGCGGAACTTCAGCAAGATGTCCGTGAGAAGGGGATACATGTTAGGACCAGCTTTGAGAGTGTCGTTTAGCGAGAAGCCAGTCGGTGTCCGAGCGGAGGCGTCAAACACCGCCTGACCTTCGTAGTGGTGGAATCTTTAAAAACTCCATGGACAGGGAGATAGTAGTGGTCCTGTGTGAGTTGATGTTCTGGAACTATCTCCGCATGTCCGAGAGTCAGGTATTCCTGGAGGGCATGGTTGAAGTCCTTCAGTTTTCCCTTCCTCTCAAGTGAGCGTTCATTGCTGAGAAAGCGTTGCATAGCCAAGGTCCTGGACTGTCCTAACTCAGGTGGGTTGGGAACGCGAGGGAGCTGGACAATGTACCGGCCTACCGGATCGATGGAGTGGGTGTCCAGGAAGTGGCTGACTGTTGCGTCTTCTGTGGAGATTCCCACAGTCGAGGTAAGTCCCGATCAGTGTCGTCTGAAGAGCCAATCTTGAGAGTATTGGAAGTAGGTGGGGCATAATCGAGTGGGCCAGTCACTGTCCACCCAAAGATGGTAGGTAGAGCAGCAATGTCCGACGTCAGATTATAAGTCAATGATCCAAGAGGAGGAAGAGCCAATGTCGAGTGCAACCCGAGCCGTGCAATCACGTTCTCCATTGACAGCTTGAGCCATGGCGGTATGAAGAAACGCAATTTTCGGAGGATTTTCTCGACCGGATGTTGATGTTTTGGTGACGCTGGTTTTGGTGACGCTGGGTTTGGTGACGCTGGGTGCGGCCATCATAGAAGGTGCTGAAGGTTGAGCATTGGGAGGAGCATCGTCGGTGTGAAGGGCGTATGATGTTTCCCATTGCACTTCTTGCAGTTGTAGAAGGAAGGGCACTGTGAGTTGTTGTGGTTGAGGCTGAGGCAGTTGGAGCAGCCTTTTTTCGACTTCAAATACTTCCGCTTCCTTGCCACATCATACCCGAGAAATACGGAGCAGCGATTGAGGCAATGGACCTCGTTGCATAGCGTGCAAGTCGGTTTTGAAGTAGAGGTGTTAGAGTTGAAGGCAGATGTTTTAACGGAAGTGTTGGCTGTTGTAGATGGCGATGCTGAAGTGTTGAGAGGTGTTCGTCGCATGCAGGAGAGTCGATGTTCGAGCGGACGTGCGTAGCTCATCAGGTCATCCATGTCAGGAACCTTGGTGAAGGTGGCGGTGTGCTTAGTCCACTCTTCAAGGAGTCTGGGTGCGAAGTTCTCACACGCAAGTGCGGCAAAATATTGTGATAAAGTATCACACCCGAGCTCCTTCATATCCTTGAGAGTGTTAAAGTACTGCTTCCGCAAGTTGGCCAAGCATTCCTCGTTGTAATCCATGGTGTAACGTTCCATCGACTTCCGGACGAGGATGGGAAAGATTCTGATAGGCGAGCCAAACTTTTCTGTGAGAGCACCCATTGCTTCTTTGCAGCAGTCAGTAGAGTTGGCGTAAGACTCCACGATACGTCTAGCTTCATCACTCTTCATGGACTTGAGGAGAATGCCCAGCTTCTCTTGCTCAGTGAAGGCAGCTCCGCGGGAATCCATTGCGTGGGTGAATGGTCCGTGGAACCGCTTCCATTCTGTTGGCTCCCCATTGAAGTCAGGCAATTCCAGCTTTATCTTTGGAGCAGAGTGAGATACAGGAGTGGGTGCTTCTGGAGGAGGCGTGGCAGTTTTGGTGAATTTTAGATGTCTCTTCTCTCGGAATTGTTGAAGTCGTTCCATGATATTCCTCTGACACGTAGCGACATCAGCACGGATGGGCTCAATCTGGTCGACAGTGATGTTGAGGAGCAGGTCGCTGGTCATTCTCGCCAAGACGTGAATCCGACTCGAAGGACCAATGTTCAGGGTGTGTAAGGCCCTGAGCAAGAGTTGATGGGTGGAGTCGATTGTGTGGCTGAGAGTAACAGCCACGCCTGAAGGACCAGGGTGCCAAGGCCTGATGGCGGAAAGGAATACTGACTTTTCGCGTAACCTTTGCGTAACCTAATGGTTTACTACTAGCTCAGCCCAAAAGCCCGCACTCTCCAATTTGACAACAACCAGAGTTCAGATAATTTGACAACAACAATTAATATTACAAACGAAATAAATGTGACTTGACCCAAGGTGTGTGCCAGTGGTTGGTCTATGAATAACATTAACGTATTCAGGTACGGTAAGCTAACGATATTCGATTGATGGACGGCTAAGGTAAGCTAGTGTGATATTGTTCTGAGTTCATTGTTCAGGCCCTGTAGGCGGACCTGAACATGAGCCACATATTTGCCTGCAATTTCTCCTGAAGTTATTGCAGATTTAATTCACAATTTCAGATATATAACCATATTTTAGTTGGACTAGAGCAGATCCTATGTGAGTACTAGTTCCAACAACTCCACCAAGTTTTTTTCCAGCATGAGCCACATATTTGCCTGCAATTTCTCCTGAAGTTATTGCAGATTTCACAATTTCAGATCTATAACCATATTTTAACTGGACTAGAGCAGATCGTAGCTGGTTTTCTTCATCATTTTGTTGCTCTTGTTTTTTCCAGTTCTCTGCTAAGCTTGGGTATTTCCATGATAGCAAGATTGGTCCACTTAAATTCATGAGTCCAATGCTGAAGTGGAAACAGCCTCTGAGTAGGGATGTATTGGCTCCTCCTTACTGGCATTGCAACTATACCATCCAAAGTTTCTCGTTCAAAGTGACCACTATTTGCGTACTCAAAAAATAACTTCACAGGTATTCGTACACCAATACTTGCAATCATTGCTTGTTGAGGTCTCCGACATGACCTCCGACTCCCGAGGCAGACGCAAGTGAACTACTCCCACTCATCATTTATTCTCACACATGCGTATTACTTTCTCTCACGTGGTACTGGTCAACCACAACCTTTGCCCGCCCTTTTGTTTTTCATTATTCTCAATTACAGTTCAATTCGAGTCAAAATAGTTGTGACACTTAGATAGTCTTAGTTAGTCTAATAGTTTAGCTAAGAACAATGGATAGGTTATATTAAAACAATTCTATTCTTCTCTATAACCAGCGTTCTCTTGTCATCTTTTATAATATACACATACATACAGTGCAATGAATATTGTTTACTTTGGTTAGCAAGACGAAACAATATTTAATTTTAATCATAGGAATTTTTTCTCTTTTTAACAGCCAATATCTTTAATTATAACATTTAATTTGTTAGCTTTTCGATATGTTTTACTTTATAGTTTTTAACTAAGTTGTAATTACTTAACAAAATCACATTTTTATAACAATAGGATTATTATTTACTAATTCAATAACTAGGAGCTGCCTTAGAGGGAATTACCATTCTTTTGGGTACAAAGCAAGCAATCACGCTACTTTGGGGCCATAGGGATCGTAAATACAATAGTTCACAATGACTACGCAGCATCTAACAAGTTAGAACGTAACTTGCAAAAATACTTATTTCTTATACTTACTAATTCAAATGGCAATTTGTGCAGACTGTTAAGTCCAGATGCCACTTAGTATTGCATTCCAAAGTTTGACAATTCTGACTAGGTACAAATTTCTGGTTAGAGTCAATCTTATAAAAAAATATGTTTTAATCAGCCATTGTGACCAGCTCTTGTGTCAGAATTAACAAAACTAACTGTACAGATGGATATTTAATCAAATGCAGGAGATCTGTAGTTCAAACCAATAATAAGTGGGAACTTTTTTGGTCAATAGTCTTGTAGACATTGAGAATAATGAATACAGACCTAGCGTAATTCCTTGATTATCGTCCGCCACCGATTATCGCCCACGGAAAAAATGTAACGTAACTCCGGTTACAGGACTGAAATGTAACGGAATTCAGATTATTTTGCTGTGTCGGCAAAGTAACGCCATTTTTTGCTACAATTTGTTAGCAGTTCTAGACATACCTTTGTTAACAGATTCAAGCTCTGAGCATTTGTTCTTCACCATACTGCATACGAGGAGCGTAGGAGCGACCTGAATTTTCTCCCGGAGACTTTTTCAATGATTCTTTTGACTTCGCCCGATGAAAACCTCTCTTCTTTTTGTTTGGCATAGCTGTAATAAGTGCAAAATGCTGCTGCAGCAGAACAGCATGGTGTGCCTTGGTCTACTTTGAAGGATAGGTTCAATGGCCGTGTGGGTTCATGGAACAAGACCTGGTCCCAGATCTTACTTATCAAAAGATGAAGAAGGAGAACTCTCTGACTTTCTACTGGTGTTCGGGACCATGCCGAACAAGAAGAGGAAAAGGTCGCAGCCGTACTGTAAAGGATCGTCACCCGGGAACATTAAACTCTGCCCATTTGTAAACCATTGCATTTCAGTATCACGTCACCCTATATATCTGATGTCCAATTACTTGTTAATGCTTGCAGACTGTATGCTACCAGCCCCCTTTATTCCCCTCCTTACCTTAGTTCCATTTCTTCTGACTTCACATTCCACAGCCTTCAGGCTGTGTAGGTTTGGCAGAGGTAGGGTGGGGGGTTTCCCCGTCATCATCACCCACAGGTGCTAAATGGTGTGACTGGGGGTAGCCCAGGCCAGGGGGAATTCCCTGGCCGAGCCCCTCCCAAGCAGGAGGCCCTGCCGACCCCCACCCCCAGACATCATACTCCACAGCACCTGCCACCTCCAATCAACCACTGCCCGCTGCCGATATCACTTTTTTAAAATTTATTTTTATTTTTTTTATTTAACAATTATACAACACTATTTGTACAACAGAACGAAACTATAGTGACAATAACAGAAATGAATAACATACTCTTGAACATGTCCAGCTTGCCTAGCACAACCATCCTGAATAGCTGGCTAGCTGGTGCCGAGGGATCTTGACGTATTCCAGGTAGGCGAGGCTCCTCCAGAGACCCAGTGTTGCATCCTCGTAGTTAAGCGAAACAGTACGGGTAAGTGCGCACGCGTAGAGCGTTAACCTTGGAAACGTACAGTTCCAGTAGTTTCTAGTTGGAGACAATGTCCTTCTTTACCACAGAACCTCTACCCGTATTAGACGGAATGTTTTACAACAGATTAGGAGGAGTCATACGATGAAAAGAAAGTTCCAGCGGGATCACCCCAAACCTATTGACCGGTAATTGTGGCCCAGACTCACAATTCACTGGGCCAACTACTCTACCCAGTACCACCTCCTTGGCCAGATACTCATCCACTACTGTGGGGTTGTCATCAGCTGAGGTCATATTGGCTACCGCTTGTCTACACTCGCACCGCCTGTAGTCAAAGCCAATTCAAAACCCCTGTGTGATGCCCCTTAGCAGGTACTTCACAAACTCGGCATCTGGGTGCAGCCTCAAGGCCTCCTCCCATTGATTTGCCACTAATGGGGCGTTCACCTACCCCCACTCAATTGGTGTGACTTGCATTCTTACTGGTATCCTTTTCTCAAACTCCAGCAGATGTACTATATTATAAGGGTACCCTCCTGTAGTGCCACCTGTAAATCATTAACCAGCATATCTAGTTAACCCCTTCCCTTCTACTCTGTACCCACTTGCCCCCAAATGTACAGATTGGAGTGGACTATATTCCCGCTACATTCCAGTATTAAGTGTGACTCATCGTAAGACCATTCCTCTCCCCCAACAGTTTTACTTATTATTATTATGATTATGATTGTCTGGGACTCCTGCCCAGACAGCTTTTCATGAACTTAGAACATTTCCATCCGATTCCTTCCCTCTCCGCTCCCTCTAATCCATTGTATTGTATTGCGCATTTCCATATAATTTGTAACGTCCCTTTCCATTCCCTCTTAATTATATTCATTATCATATTTCAACTCATTCCACCTCGCAGGTTGTTGGTGTGTATTTATGTGTGCCTAATTTAATTATACTTGTTGCTCACCTCTGACTGCTTCGGGACCTAGAAAATTCTTAAGTCGTGCGCGCTTTAACCTCTGTCTGTGGAAGACTGCAAGCCACCCACGGCCAGCGGTTGTGCACGGATTTTAGATAGCGCCTGTTAAGTGTGCAGACCTAGCTAGCTAGTTCTTAGTTAGCCTAAGTTCAAATTACCCTCAGTGTGTGGTGATACTTTGACCCACACATGATTATTATTATTATTTTTATTTATCTTTTTTTTATATTTATCTATATTATTATTTCTTTCTAAATTAATTAATTAATTTTTTTTTGTCACAAGATTACGAGTCATACGAGTACATTATGTTCAGTAATAAGCCACGACAATTGGAGCTGTCCGTTGTAGATTTTTCTACAGCCTCTTTCTTTCTGGCCCTCGTAGGTGCCCACCACCTCGCTCTCCCTCCTCCGCCCTGCTACGGCAGGCATTTCGACAAGGTTGCCACAACACTTTGAGCAGAAATGCTCAAAACGACAATATAGCAGCCTGCAATTCCCATCATTCCACGCGGAACAAGCTCCCCGCCTTTTCAGCCGTGGCCTCTCTTCCACTATCCCAGGTTCTTTCCGTAACTCAATCTTTCCACCTTCGTTGGCTGACTGAGATAGGGACTGGTGCAACGCACTCCTTTTGAGTGTGGTCTGACATCAAGCACCGGCTACAGCTCCGGCCCTTGCCCCCATATGCCACAAATGTGGTAAGATAGAGGGACTGATTTAGGCGGGAGAAATCTGCATTCCGGATGTCCGTAATCTGTTGCTGAAACGCTGTGTCGTACAGGAGCCATCCTCTCCCGCCACAGCGCCTGTGTTCAACAATGATCAGTGCCTGATACGCCAGCAGGTCTTTCATTTTCTCAGGGTATTGGACTCCAACCACTGCCGCATACATAGAAAAACACTGGAGCCAGCTCAGGATGTCCGGGACCTCTCGTCTGCATGGGAGGGCTGATTTTCCTTCACCATTTGCTCTCCTCCGCTTCGCCTTCATGTTGTCCTGCAGCAACTTCGCCATATCGACAAACTCCCCTCATACAATCTTTTTCACCAGTTTTGCAGGAACCACTGGGAGTGCCTCGCTCAAAATGAACGGACTCACGGCAGACTTGGGCTTCCCTCCACTGGTGGTCTCATGTTCCACTGATGCTGGAGTTGTCCTTTCTGTGAGACTGCCCACCATGTCTAGGCCGATTTGCCTAACTTCGTCTGCCTCTGGGAGTGTACCCAATACACTGCCTACAATTAAGAAAACATAACTCACACTTGCTATGACTCATTGCCGTCTTAACCGACCTACGCTACCTGTCCTGTGGGCCGCCTCGCACTTACTCTGGGTCATTATATTTTGTTCTTTGCATTTAATCCGAACCATTGCTGAATTGTAGTGGAGTGCGTGCTTTGGTAACTTGTGCCAAGACTGCAATTGCGCAAGCGACAGCAGTTGACGACAAGCATTTATCTGCGCCAGAGGAGTGCAAAGAATCTGGTCCTTCGAGTGTCGTCAGCCAGATATAGCTCGTGTCGACGAGTGTGAGCGGAGTTACGCCCGCCTTCACATTTGGTCTTTTGAGCCGGATACTTCTATGGGAAGATCCATACCAGTCCCTGACTCAAGGTCTACGTCCGTCTTCGCGTTTGCGTCTGTCTGTCGTCACTCGTGCGCACGTTCAACGTCTTCACATTGCACCTGACGTACCTCATGTCTGCTACTACTGATTACAGCTCGTATGAGTGCATCACCGACCCTACTGAGGTAGCCAGGAAAAGGGCTGCTCGGAAGGGGCAAGTCTGTGAACTACTTTGCTCCAGTGCTCAAGTCCTCTTTCGAAAGGCTGGAGAAGTCTCTCGTCCAAGAGAAACTCAAAGAACTACTTCGCCAGATTGGGCATGTCGAAGCCCCACAAGAAAGATATCAACACCTGATTGCTGCTGGTCCTCCTGATGAACTGAGCGCCGAAGCTGCGTTAGGGGAGAAAATGATTGAGGAGCACGACACCTTAACCGAGAAAGTCGTAGCTTTCCTAAGACGTTTTCAACTCTATGAGGATGGTCTGTACTTCATTGAGGAGATGGAAAGTCTGAGACAGCGGGAGAATCTCTCCACCACTACCAACTAGCAAATCTTTATCCGTCTAGATCGATAGTACAAGAATATCCGGTCTGCCACTCGTGTCCACGCCCTTCATCCTGACATTGACAAGGTCAGGACTGAGGCCGAGCGTGCCAAGACAGATCTAGTCGCCGCCATGACAGAAGACTCTGTAGCTGTCCTGCACCACACTCTCGTCTGCCGGTGCAACTTACCAAGTTTTCTGGGAAGCCCCAGGACTGGTCCAAATTCAAGGCTTTTTTCCTGTTGATCATGAGATCTGCTGGAGTCGATATGCCCGAACCAGACAAGTGCAGCCACCTAGTCCAGGTCATGCAGTCAGACAATACCCATCGTGTGGCAGAGAATGCTGTCGGCAACGGCAGCAGGTTTGATGAAGTCCTCGATCAGCTCGAAGAAGCATTCAGTCGCCCCGCTCTTGTTCATCCGACCTACGTCCTGCCATTGTTAAAACTGCCTATATTTACATACGATTACCATGGGTTGGATGAATTTCGAACCTCTGCCAAGTCAAGCATTGCTGGGCTCAAGTCATGTTCAGGCTATACAGCCAGTCAACTACTCGCAGCCATCTATCGTACTGCTTTCGATTCCATTATGTCTGAAGAATGGGCCAAGGAAGCCTCCAAGCGTGGAGAGCTACCAGACTTAGAGGATCTCGTGAAGTTCTTCTGGAAACGTCAAAGTGCAATGAACGCTCTGGTGCCAGTCAACACCGCACCAAAGAAGTCTATGTCTACTCGTCCGCAGCATGTCAAGTCAGCTGCACTGTCCAAAGCCGTTCATCATGTCTCATCATCGTCGTCATCAAGATTCAATTGTCCTGCTCGCAATTGAGCCAGTCATCCGGTGTCGAGATGCAACAAGTTCTATGACTATGATGTCGATAGGCGTCAGAAAGTTGTCAGTGATGCCAAACTGTGCTTCAACTGTCTGGGGCATGATCATACAGCCAAAGATTGTACATCTCGGTTCTCATGTTGTCATTGCGGAGCTAGACATCATTCCATGCTCCACAACGGAGCTACATCGTCGTCCTCTGAGTCAATTCCGACTCCCAAGGAGGAGAAGACAAGGTCCTACATGCAAGCTCGCCCACTACGTCTCCACTGTCAACAGCCATGACCATGGTTAGCCACAACGGCCTGTGTCAGAAGGCCAGAGCGTTGCTGGACAATGGAGCATCGCTCTCTTTGATCATGGAGGAGCTCGCCTCTGCCCTCAACACCATGCAAATACTTCAGTATACACCGGTGTATAACATAAGGGTAACTTTGTTATACATATGAGAAACACCAGGGTCACTCATCTAGTATATATTGTCTGGGCCTTTCCATGACCCAGAGCGTTCAGAAGCCTCACCCACCTAGCCACACTCCCCTGGATGCCTCAAGAACAAAGGCCACGGACATTGAACTCTCATCCATGTACTTTATCATTCCCACATTCATTTATTCAAACCCTTTACCTACTTCCTGTTATATAAACCCATCGATCCTTTTGTAATGTTCATTCCATTTAAGTGCTGTACTCATATTACTATTGAGAGATTATTATTGGCCATTATTTAACTTTAATCTTGGTTGCGCATTCTCACGCCGCCACTGCAGACAGTCCCCTGCAATCCGCTAACAAAGCGACGTGGACATACTGTCAGGGTGAGAGGTTGGCCTTGTGCTTGCCTTGCGCGCGCATTCGAGCTAAAGTAAGTGGTGGCTAGGTAGTCTTCCTGGTCCTTCGATATACTGCTCGAAGTCCGACCTATTTTGCGTCTGGCCAGTTTGTGGGATTTACGACCTCATGAACATATGGTCCTTCGAGCCGGATTTCCAAAGCCGAATCAACGACAGCTCTCCGGTCGACGAGAGGAAGAAACCCTTTACCAAATTCACCATCTACTATCAACTATCAACGTCTACCTCCAACTTCACGGGGCAGGAAAGACAAGTCATTGTTGTTGGTTTGTTATTGAGCGTAAAGATTTCACCAAATTAGATTTCACCTTAATCTCGCTCAGTAACCTTCTGGCACGGTGATAAGTCATGTCCCTAGCCGAAGATATTCGGAATATATCAGAACTTACCGATATAGAGTCGGTCAAAGCCAAAAGAACAAGTCGACGTGGCCAGTTGACCAGGACAAAAAGAAAGCTGGAAGCTTTAGTCAAAGAGAGGAATCTAAGGGAAATTCCCTTGAGTGATCTGCAAGAACTGCTTCCTACCTGCAAAGAATCTAGATCACTGCATGAAGCCCTGCAACAACGGTATGATGACCTACGGGATGCCACACCGGGCCTCTCAGAGGCTGACCGAGCTGAAGAAAGGGATAAGGATGAAGACATTTTAATGAACTATGATGACCTTACAAGAAACCTAAGTAAATGGGTACAAAGGGTCCAGTTATACCAACGTGGGGTTATCTTATTTGATTCACTTGATTCTTTCCAGGAATTAGGCACCCTATCCTTGCCTGCCATTATGGATGATATCAGTTGCCACAAGAAAAGGGTCACAGAGTTTCAGACAGAATCGATGGACTTTGCTGATGATGCTCATTTATCTCCTTTGCGACAGAAGCTGCAAGAGGCTGTGCGCACCATCAATGTTCGCCTTGTGACAGAACACGAAAAGAAGACGTCTGACTCCTCATCAATGTCTAGTCCAGCTGCTGCACCCGTTCCTCACATAGTCAGTGCTGCCAAGCTTAACATCGAACTCCCCAAGTTCTCGGGCAAGCCAACCGAATGGACAGACTTTTATGCTCTATTCACAGCATCTGTGGAAAAACGTGGTGCAGGACTCTCAGATCCAGAACGCTGCTGCCTCCTTCTAAATGCCATGGTTACAGATGAAGCAAAGAAGATTGTCCACTTCTACCAATCTGGCTCAGACAGCTATAATGCATCTCTCAAGGCACTTGCAGATGCTTACGGTCAGCCCCAAATGATTTATCCACACCATGTCAGAGCGCTACTTGCTCCTGATCGTTATACATATGATCGACGAAGCCTGCGATTTATGAGAGAGACCTTTGAGACCAATATGCGAGGAATCGATCGAATAAAGGGTGCCACCTACCAGCAGTTCCTTGCGGCCATCCTAATGGATAGATTTGATTCACAAATGATGCACGAATGGACATCACACGCTGCAGACTCAACCACACTTCCAGAGATCAAAGATATTTTGGCATTCTTCCGCAAGAGAGAATTCAGCCTTCCAGATGATCCAACAGCTGACAAAGTAACCAAAACACCAAAATCTACCTTTGCTCAGTCCAGGCCGAAGTCATCTCATCCAGTTCTAAAAGTTCAAACTTCTAGTGTGAAATGTCCTCTTTGTGCTTCTAATCATTCTCTGTCTCGATGTCCGACTTTCTTGTCCTATGATCCCACGAAGAGACAGCAGGTTGCCAAAGAAAAGCAGCACTGCACAAACTGCCTCTCACATAATCACTATCATAAGCAGTGCCCATCAACGTTCAATTGTCGCAATTGTAACAAGAGGCATCACACTCTCCTCCACAGAGATGCCAATCCTTCAACATCTCAGTCTCCAGCACCTCAGTCTCAGTCTTCAGCACCCCAGTCTGAAACCCCTCCATCAGAGTCATCTCGTGTCTCAGCTGGTGTAGCGACCTCAACGTCGAGTATCATCGGAGCTCAGCAGACATCTGCTCCTCAGCCAGGTCTACTCAATACAGCTATTGTCGATGTCATCAATGGTCCACGCACTCGAAGAGCACGAATTGCATTGGATCCTGGAGCATCTGTCTCATTGATGTCCGAGAGTCTTGCATCGAGTCTCAAATTGAAGCGACACCCCCACCGATTTATAATTGACGGCATACTCGGAGATGGACAATCAAAATACTATGTGGAAGCCAAATTGAAGTCTCTATTTTCGGATGAAAGTGTAACATTTAAATTCTGTGTGGTACCTAAAATTCCAACTGCCTCTCCTCCTAAAAATCCAAATGCCATCCTGAAAGACCCTAGTGTAAGGAACAAAGTACCCATTGCTGATTCCTCGCTCGGTGGTAATCTGGATGCACTCATTGGGTCTCTCGATGTCATCAGATGTCAAAAGGGATCTCCAGTAAATTCTCAATGTATGAAAATCTCAGCCACTCCCACCATCTTTGGCTGGACAGTCATCGGCCCCCTCGACCATTCTGACTCCAAACCAGTCCTTAAAGTTGAAGCCAAAGAAGATACCCTTCATCATCAACTACAATTACTCTGGGAGTTTGATCGTCTCCCTGACATACCAGTTATTTCATCTGAGGATGAATTAGCACTGCATCACTTTGAAGTCACTCACGAAATTCAGCCTGATGGCCGCTATGTCGTCAGCCTCCCTAGAGTCAAAAATCCTCCAGAGCTAGGAGAGTCACGATCAATCGCCCTTCGACGCTTTGTCCAAAATGAGCGATCCTTGCAACGAAAGGAAAAAATTAAGCAATTCAATGATGTGATAGAAGAATACTTCACTCTGGATCACGCGGAACCAGTACCGCCCAATGAAACCAAGAAAACTGGAACCACAGTCTACTACATGCCGGTCCAAGGGGTCATCAAAGATTCATCAACCACTACTAAACTCCGCGCAGTGTTTGATGCGTCTTCCCCATCAAGCTCAGGCATTTCTCTTAATGACACGCTCCTCACCGGTCCAAGTCTCTACCCACTACTCACTGACATTATTCTCAGATTTCGTCTACACAAAATAGCCTTTAGTGCTGACATTGGGAAAATGTTTCGTGAAATTGTGCTCCATCCGAAGGAAAGAGATTTACACCGTTTCTTGCACAGAGACAAGTGTGGACAGATACGAGATTTTCGGATGAAGAGACTGACATTTGGCGTAAAGTCATCACCATTTTTGGCCACAAAGGTTATTCGTCACCTGGCCGAATCCAGCCATGAGTCTCATCCTCAAGCTTCAAATGCCATTCTGAACAGTTTTTACGTCGATGATCTTCTTTCTGGTGCATCATCTATCTCAGAAGCCAAGAATATTCAAGAAGAACTTTGTGATCTGCTTAAGTCTGCAGGCATGAATCTCAGAAAATGGAGGAGCAACTGTCTAGACTTTCGAAACTCCATCCCTCAAGAATTACTCGAAACAGCAGATCTACAGTTACCATCTCCACTTGACTCTACTAAGGCCCTGGGTATGCACTGGGATGTAAAGAATGATGCTTTTCACATTTCTGTGCCATCAGTAGACAATCAACCAATTACCAAAAGAGTGGTTGCTTCTGTCTCTGCTAAGGTTTATGATGTCCTAGGACTCTTCGCTCCAGCAGTAATTCCATCCAAAATACTTCTTCAAGAACTCTGGCAGCTCCAACTCAACTGGGACACGCCGATTCCTGACCATCTCGAAAAGAAGTGGCATGCATGGGCATCTGAGTTGTCTGCCATCTCCAACAAGCCAGTGCCCCGACTAGTGGTTAAGGAAAACAATCCAATCATTTTCCAATCGTTGCATGGCTTCGCTGATGCCTCAACTATGGCCTATGGGGCGGTGGTCTACCTACGCTCAGTGCATCAGAATACAACAATCTCCATGTCGCTCATTCTCTCAAAGGCTCGAGTTGCTCCACTTAAGTCTACAACCATCCCACGGCTTGAGTTAGTTGCCGCCCATCTTCTATCAAAGCTTCTTCTCTATACTTCTAAAGTATTGGAGATTCCCATGAATCAAGTTTTCGCTTGGACTGACTCAGCTATCGTGCTCTGCTGGCTGAAGAAACCTCCTGCGGCCTTGAAGACATTTGTGTCACATCGTGTTGCAGCTATCCAGCAGTCAATTCCAGCAAACAATTGGCGTCATGTGTCTTCCAAGGATAACCCTGCAGATTTACTCAGTCGTGGAATGTCAGCCACACTCCTATCCAACTCCAAATTGTGGTGGGAAGGCCCCACTTGGCTGAAAGAATCTCCACCTTGCTGGCCGAAAGCTCGCGTCCAAGTAATGAAAGTCATCCCAGAGACCAAAATTCCAGTGACCGTTGTTATTTCATCTCCACCGCCAGACTTCATCTGGAGAAAGTACTCATCATTCAGTCATCTCACAAGGATTATTGCTTGGATCCATCGATTCATTCACAATGTCCGAAAATCTAAAGTCGATCGCGTTCTAGATGGTGTGCTGACCTCAAAAGAAATAAACTCCTCCAAGATTTTTCTCCTTCGTCGAGCACAGCAAGATACTTACTCAGATGTCTTCAACATCTTCACAACCAATCGAAAGCTTTCTAAAAATCATCCTCTGTGCAAGTTCGACATCTCCCTAGACGCTGATCGGCTCCTACGCATTAGTGGAAGAGTTAGACAGTCAGTGAATTCTGCAAGTCCAAAGGTCCTAATCCCTCTCTCCCTCAAGTCGTCTCTCACTCGGTTATTTGTCTCAACCTGTCATACGGAGTATTCACATCCTGGTATCTGGACTTCGCTGGCCATTCTCGCTGAGTCATATTACATCCCCAACCTACGAAATTATCTGAAGAAAGTTAGTCGTAATTGCTCAATTTGTCAGAAAGCTTATGCCAAGCCCCTCTCTCAGCGCATGGGACTTCTTCCAGCGTCTAGAACCACTCCTGCTCCTCCCTTTCATGTAACCGGAATTGACTTTGCAGGACCTTTCCAAATTAAGCAAGGCTACACCAGAAGACCAGTTATCGTCAAAGCATATGCATGCTTATTTGTGTGCTTCACCACACGCGCTGTCCATCTCGAATTGTGTGCGGACTTGTCTACAAAAGAGTTTATGGCTGCACTTCAGCGCTTTTGTGCCAGAAGGGGAACTCCAGCCCATATCCACTCAGATAATGGCACAAACTTCCAAGGCGCTCGGAATGAAATTCAAGAACTTCAGAATCTGACTTTAGCCAAGTCTACTCAACAAGCCATATCTCACTTCGTCACAAAGTCTGGTATCCAATGGCACTTTATTCCCCCCAGGACTCCGCACTTTGGAGGACTCTGGGAGGCTGGAGTCCGAAGTATGAAGACGCTGCTTCGCAAGCTAATTGGTCCTCACATCCTCACCTTCCTGGAACTTACAACCATCCTCACAGAAGCCGAAGCTGTCATTAACTCTCGCCCTCTCACTCCAGTTCAGGCCACAGAGGCTGATGACCCCCTTGTGTTGACTGCAGGGCATTTCCTTATTGGGCGTCCATTGAAAGCACTTCCTCAGCCAGAAGTTGACAACACCTCAAAGCTCTCTTCTCTACGACGTTGGAACCTTGTGCGCCGCCTGAACCAAGAACTCTGGATTGCCTGGAGTAGCTGCTACCTTCAGTCCCTACAAGCACGATCAAAATGGAAGCGACCTACATACAATTTCAAAGAAGGAGATGTGATCATTTTAAAGGATGACTTGCTCAAGCAGAGAAGCTGGCCACTAGCTCGAGTAACAAAGACATATCCAGGAGATGATGGACTTGTACGTGCCGTTGACTTAAAATGTCAGGACAAGATATTTCGCAGAGCTACCAACCGACTGGTCCTCATCGTGGAGGACCAGCCCCGCCCCCCAGTATGTCTGGGCCTCTCCATGACCCAGAGCGTTCAGAAGCCTCACCCA
>WLWD01001201.1_pt1 | contig 27568 bp, 9 predicted proteins | sample 6712731 | NCBI WGS metagenome assembly WLWD01 (sample SAMN12718690, study PRJNA576275) | sponge metagenome | isolation source: marine sponge | host: Mycale hentscheli | place: New Zealand: South Island, Marlborough, Capsize Point | collected 2014-11-01
CGTGCAGCCTTGAACGCGTCCGAAAAGGTCTGCAGTTGCGAGAGTCGGTAAAGGGCAGATTTGGCTTTCTCGACTTCCGTGCAGGTGAGGCAGTTTGCAGTTCTCGATGAACCTGTATACATAGCACATAACACGAGAGAGGGATAGGAAAGAAGAACGGACAGTCGCAATGTTAGATATAAATGAGGATAGGGAAGGGGAGAGAGAGTTGGCAGGTTTGATAGAGACAGTATAGATAGGGATAGGAGGTTTAGAACGGAAAGGGGGAGGCCAGTGTTCCTGAGACAGAGTGAGCCACTTTGGGCCATGCCACCAGAGCTCGGAGGCGAGGAGATCATCAGCTCGGGACCCTCGGCTCGCGAGATCAGCTGGGTTGTCAGCGGTAGGCACGTGACGCCAATGCTCAGATGGTAACAGATCCTGAATGGTTGCGACGCGATTTGCCACAAACCGGTTGAGTTGAGAGGGAGACTTGGGCAACCAGAAGAGGACAATCTGGCTGTCGGTCCAGGCATAGACAGACGAGAGAGGCAGGTTGAGAACGTTGACAGTGTGTTTCAGAATCTTGGCTAGCAGGAGAGCTCCGGAGAGCTCCGCCTTGGGGATGGTGATTGGTCGAGTCGGCAGCACTCGAGCTTTGGCGATGACCAGCGACGTGGAGATGGAGTCTGGAGCCTCCATCCGTGCGTATATGACGATACCGTACGCGACGGAAGAGGCATCACAGAAACCGTGTAGTGTGAGTGTGACGTCAGATGCGGAGCAGTTGAAGGTCATGCGTGGAATGGCGTGACAGTGTATGACTGGCAGGTCGTGAGTCCAGTCACGCCAGCGTTGCAGAAGGTCCTCAGGGACTTCCTCGTCCCAGGAGAGACCGCGTTTCCAGGTGTCCTGGAACAGGATCCTCGCGGATATAACCACTGGAGCGAACAGTCCGAGGACATCGAACACCCCGGCGGTGATGGAGGCGAGTCACCCGTTTGGTGACCTTGTCTTCAGCAGGTGGCAGTTCCGGAATCGAAACGTGTAAGACGTCAGCTCGGGTGTCCCAGTGGACACCGAGAGCCTTTGGAGCAGCAGGTGTGATAGAGCAGGTGTCAGTCTCGAGCAGGTTCTCAGGGATGAGCTTGCGCAGGGCAGGATCATTGGTCCTCCATTTTCTGAGGTCCATCCCCGCAGCAGAGCAGAGTTCCCGAAGTTCCCGGAAAAGTGAGAGGGCGAGCTCAGTCGTGGGAGCTCCAGATAACAGGTCGTCGACGTAGAAGTCTGACAGAATCGTACGAGCAGCAGTTGGGTGAGTGTTGAGATGAGTTTGGGCGTGACGACGTAGAACTTGAGTCGCCAAGAACGGAGAGGTCTTGACCCCGAATGTCAGTCTCTTCATACGGGCGTCCTTGATAGTGTTGTCAGGTGCTCGATACAGGAACCGATGCCAGTCACGCTCCTCTGGGCTCAGCAGAATTTCGCGAAACATCTTGCTGATGTCCGCAGATACCGCAGATGAGTGGCACCTGAACCGGATCAGCACATCAGGTAGAGGCGGATAGACGTTAGGTCCGGGCAGAAGTTGGTCGTTGAGAGAGACTCCGGACGTGGTGCGCGCAGAGGCGTCGAATACAGCTCGCACCTTCGTGGAGGTGGAGCTACACTTGATAACCGCGTGGACGGGCAGGTAGTAGGAAGGCAGTTGCAGTTCTTGAGACGGAACGATCTCAGCGTGGTCGAGTGTGAAATATTCTCGGACCACGTCCAGGAACGGTTGCAGGTTCTCTCAAGATGCGAGCGACTTCTCGTTCGAGAACAGGCGAGAGAGAGCCTGTCGACGACTATCTCCCAGATCAGGTGGAGACGTTGTGCGTGGGAGTGAGACGGAGTAGCGTCCGTCCACCCTGGTGCAGCTAGCATCGAATTGAGTCAATGCCGATTGTTCCTCAGGTGTGAGGGTTGGGGCTTCCGGAACTCGGTCCAGCTCCCAGAGTCGTGAGATGTCGGATTCAGTAGGGGACGTCGTGGTCGTGGTGACGATGGTGTTTACAGCAGGTCTAGCATCGTTGTCGAGTGGGCAGGACAAGCAGAGACCCAGTTGAGTGGGCAGGGCACCGAGATTTCCCACCTGGAACATTTTTCCAGTGGAAAGTGCAGTTACTTGGGTGACACCCAACACCAGATCTACTCTCCCGCCCAGTTCGGCATCAGCGAGTGAGAAGTGACGTAGGGCTGGTGTATCCAAGACTTCCTTCACGTTCGACGGCCGCGCGATGGGGTCGAGTGATGGAATGAGTGTGAATGTGGTCTCTGGCATCTTATACCTGTAGTCAACAGAAACAACAGGGCAGGTAACAGTATATTGGCACCTAGTGGTGCCGATTATCCCTGAAATGGGCATGGGGTCGTGCCTGCGAGGCAGACCCAAGGAGTTGGCCAGACTTTCTGTCATCATTGGAATTGCCGCACCCGAGTCAAGCAGAGCTCGAGCCAGCACAGTTCTGCCTCCACATGCGAAGGCGACTAGAGCCGTGAAGAGAGATGCCGCACTTCTGGAGGCAACTTGTGGTTGGCTGACCATCATAGGTGCAGATGGGGCCTGGGTAGTGGTCGTTGTCTCTTGGTCACGGTGTAACAGTGTATGGTGACGACCTGAACAAGTCCTACAAGAGAATCTGCTGGGGCACGACTTACAGCCATGCCCTTCAGCCAAACAGTTCAAACACAGCTTACGTTCGTGGACTGTCTTGTTCCTGCGATCCACATCATATCCGACAAAGGTTGTGCAGCGAGACAGAGTGTGATTCTCACCGCACACCGGGCAGTGTGGCGCGGTTCTCCGGGGGGGAGGTTGCTTCGCAGGCTGAAGTCTTGGCCGCTCATGGCGAGGTGACGGCGGTCTAGCAGGTACAGGTGAAAAGTAGGAGGAAGCAGGACGCCCCGCGGTCAGGGTGCTGGCACCGCGAAGTTCCTTCTTCTGAGCTTCCACAAACTTGAGCAGGTTGGTCATGTCCGGCGGTGTGTCTGGGGGGCGGTGCCTCAGCCACTCCCGTCGGCAATCAGGTGACATGAAATTAGATGCATGCATGGCCAGGAAGGATCCCAGCGAATCACCCATCAGGGCACAGAATTTGTGGTATGGCAGGAGGAAGTCGTCATAGAGACGATCCATATCTACAGCAGATAGAGTACAAGAATTGACAGATAATACCTTACCAGTAATGAGAGGAGCAAGGACGTCAGGTGCACCGAAGATGGATTCCAGCTTGTCAAGCATCTGGTCAAGTGGCAGATCATCCGAGGGCAGGTTGTGCAGCAGTTTGAGGCCTTCGGGGTGCTTCACAGACTTGATTAGAAGACCCTTGACCTCGAGGGCGGAGTGGCCTCGCGCCCGTTTCTGGACGGTACGGACGAACATCGTTCGAAAGTTCGCCCACTTGAAGGGGTCTCCGTCGAATGTGGGAAGTTCCACGTTGAGAGCATTTCGGTCGGAGACTGGAGCAGGTACAGATGAAGGAGGTGTAGCAGGTACAGTAGCGTCAGCAGCAGTTGCGACTTCCTTACAGGCAGCAGCCGTCATGGTAAAGAGCCGAGCCATCTTGTCTATGATGTTATCACATATCGTGTTCAGATCAGGTAGGGCGTGGTAGAACTCGGTGCAGCGATCAATTACCGAGACACGTCGAGTGTGCAGCTTATCGACAGAATTTCGATAGAATGAGGATTCTGGCATAGGAGAGGCCAGAGCAGTTTTAATGTCAGCAAGAAGTGAGACAGCCTGCCGACGTAGAGGTAAAGCCTGCAGCACATTGGCAACTTCCGATTTCCACTCTACATGAGTGTCGAGCAGAGAGGTATCATCAGCTTCCCTGGCATCTGAACGGAGATCGGGAAAGTTCTCGTAGAACTCTTCCAGTTGAGCCTGTAGTGTGTTGTGCAGGTCGATGGCCGCAGAGAGTTGAGTCGCCAGCTCCTGCACTGTAGCAGCGTTGATGCGGTCAGGACCCTCTGATATGGCCTTGGAGACACGGTTATGCAGTTTTGTGGCCATGCCACGTTTGGTGCCACGCTTGACTTCCAAGTCGTGCACAGTAGCTCGAATTTCATCGGAGATCAATGATGTCATAACTGTAAGATTGAAAACACAAGACAGATAAGACAACAAAGTCGCTCACCAACGCAGATATGGACAAAGTCCACAAGGTGTGAATATCCAAGGTGAGAGATCCTGAGGAGTGCCAGGTACAGCAAAGACCACAGGTGTGAAGTACCGAGGTGTGAAAACCTGAGGTGAGAGGGGCAGAGCTTCGCCTTGCGAGAGCTCCGAATCGCCTTGCAAGAGCTCCGAAGCAGAAGTGGGGGCGGGGCTGCTGACTTCTACACAGATAGAGGTGAGAGGGGCGGCTCCCAGCTTGAGGTGGAGTTTCGGCCTTCTCGTCCAGATAATCCAGCGAAGAGAAGTTGGTGTAGTCGCCGGGCTCGAAGGACCATACGATGTGTGGGCGTCTTCTTTTCTCGTCCAGCAGATTAGGGGGTGTGGTTGCTAGCTAGGCTAGGGCACTTAACCAAATTCAGTTTCAGTTGAGAATGTGGGTTAACTATAATAGAGATTGAGAGAACAGATAGGATCGGAGAGAGATTAGACGTTAGTCTGAATGGGCATACAATGCGCATTATGAAGTGTGTGACAGGTGACAGTGTTCAATGGTTGGTGATGAATCTCATTACCGAGAGTGGCAATGAGAATCAGGTAAAGGGTGACAGATGAAATGTATTAGAACTCAAAGTGGAAGAGAGAGGTAGATACAGGTACAGATAAGATTAGAAATAAGTGAAATAGACAGCTACAGATAGGTAAATACATGCATACAGATATAGTGATATTCAGTTCAGTCCTACGTGTGAAGTGCCGGGCCAGCCGAGCTTGAGTTCATATCCTCTGTTCGGGTATGGATCCCGAACAGCGGTGTTGTCTGTGTCTTAAATGCTGAAACTGCTGAAATTCCGGGTGAGTGACAAAACAGAAGCAAGGAAACACAATATTTAGGTGGTAGCTAATACTATAACACTTGAGTTATGTGGCTACCCTAGTAAGAAATCTTGCCAAGATAGTTAAAGATCTTGCATGATTTGGAATGGACATCTAAGATTATGTATGATAAGATTAGTCCCACATAATCTTGATTAAGATCTTGCAAGATCTCAATAAATCGGATCAAGATATTTCATGACAAATCTTAAACAAAACAGGTATACAAGATGATGTAAGATCATAGCTTTTTTCTATTGAGACATTTTATGCCATATCATTCTTACATAAGATCTTACAAGATACTAAAAAATCCCGTCTTGATTTATTTGTTTCAATACCATTATGCATGGGATTATGCAAGATCTCACATTTTTAGTGTATTTTATATGAAATCTCTTTTGTACAAGATCTTTCAAGGTCATAAAGAATTTACATTTTTAATTTACTAGTGATCATGTAAGATCATTCAAGATTTTGCTGAACTTGCTTCCTGTTGATTTTGTAAGAACTTACAGTATTTCATTTGTTAACTGGACAGAGTTTCTCTCAAGATCTTACAAGATACTAAAAAAATCCCATCTTGATTTATTTGTTTCAATACCATCATGTATGGGATTATGCAAGATCTCAAATTTTTTGTGTATTCTATATGAAATCTCTTTTGTACAAGATCTTTCAAGGTCATAAAGAATTTACATTTTTAATTTACTAGTGATCATGTAAGATCATTCAAGATTTTGCTGAACTTGCTTCCTGTTGATTTTGTAAGAACTTACAGTATTTCATTTGTTAACTGGACAGAGTTTCTCTCAAGATCTTACAAGATCTGCAGTGCTCTTGTCTGCCAATATCTTAGTAAATGTTACTAAATATTGAATGATCATACTGATCTTGTGTAACATAATTTTGAAAAATCACAATAAAAATGTTTCAGCAGTGATGTGGAACAATCAATAATATTAGTGGTGTTCATAGTTATTAGGAATGTGGATTACATACGAGTGAGATGATAGAGACACTAGAACACATTTGGATTTGAGGTCTGACAGTGCAACTGCACAAACTGGCAATAGTTCATTAAACACTTCAACTATAAAGCAGCTAATAATTTCAGAATTTGCATATTTTCTTAGTCGATCTCGACCAGGGTTTCCTGTTCTTGTGAGGATTGAGGATTGGGTAGGCATGAAGGGTTTAATGAATGCAAGTGGTGGAGAAAAGCAAAACCTTTGAATCTTGCCAAAACACTTCTTGCCCTTATAAGTATAACAACAAATCGAGCTATTTCTTTTTCCACTGTCAAACTGACTGGAATGAACAATAGTGTCGTTAAAATATAATTTGTTGAATGAATGGATTTGTTCTAATGATGGAATTGCAATTTCCTGCATGGCATGCCTTTCTTCCTCTGTTAAACTTGATAGCTTCAACTTTCCGATAGAGTAGATACCGGGAAGCACAAGCATCATGTCACTACGATTGGATATCAGACATGACATAGGGGAGATAAAGTTAATCATGTCTGCATTTTCAACTTCAACAAGTATATCAGCAAGATTTCCAATAGTCTGTGTAACAGCTAGTGAAAAAGATAGTTGTTCTGCTACTTTGTACCGTGAATGAATCATGCTTGTCAAGTGGCCATTAAAGCTCTCAAATCCAAATAAAGAATGTGTCCATAGAGGACCCCAGAGCCTTACAAACATTCCTAAGTGTATAAGGCTGTGAGCATTCAGTGTGCAGCTGTTGGTGCCATAAAGACTGGGAAGCATACTGTAGAAATCTTTCAATAATTCTTCAGCAGCCACAATTTGCATTTCTGCTATCTCTGTCTGAAGGAGAATGTGAACTCCACATACAAGTAGAGAGAAGTGGTGTATGTATAATGGAGGCATTTTGGATGAGATAAGAAGAGGAAGAGAATAATAAAGGAGCCAAGTACGAAACTCACTGGCTTTCCAATGCTTGCGAGTCTTGGCTATGCTACGTGGGGCTCTGCTAAAATCATGAGGTGGGCGTTGAATGAGCAATAGGGAATCAATAGAATTTACAGATGTTCCAATATAGTAAGGCTGACCATGGTTTTTGGAAGTAAACCACTTCTCAAGTAGCCATTTGACCACCCCTTCTAAAATACAATGCATATAGTCAATTGGTACCCCTTGGACCAAGTCAATTATTCCAGACAGAACCGAGTGCCCTTTGATACCACATGTAACTTCCCCCTTGCTGTCAGCCTCATTGGCATTGATAATGACTGAATCATTAGTCCGAAGGTCGTAGTGATGATGAGGCAAGTAGTATTGTGATGTTGTTCTAACTCCAGGATTCAAGCAAGATGGGCAACCATATGCTCCATTAAATTGGTGCATGTTAAGAATTGGTGCTTTAGCCACCAAATCAAAAGACCCGAACAACGGCTCAAATGTGAGCTTCTTGTCTCCCAACGGAGTACTCAGTTTGATGCCAACTTCAGACAGGGAATCAAACATACCACTTAAAGGAGAAAATAAAATACTCATAGGAGGTTTCTTTCCACCTACCCAAAATGCCACCACTACTAAGTTGTCTTTATACCAACGCACTCTAGGTGGTAAAATTGTAAGAGCAAGTATGATGGGCCATACTGTCAGATTGGAAGATTTGAAAGGTGATATGCCATCAGTATTGAAAGCAATGCCACATTTACCTGCACTGATATACTCCATGTTTCCTGCAACAGATACAAAATGTTTTGTATGTGATTAATTTATTTTATAATACCAATTCCAACTTACTTCTTAACACTCTCTTTAAAGACATAGCAGCATCTAGGACTACAAGTGTGCTGGGCTCCTTTTTCAGGCAGGTGTCCAGATCACAATTCTTCTCTTTTGCCTGCAATTCTACATCACAAGTGGCACAAAAGTATTTGTGGCTGTTTCTAATAGATGATGCAGCACCAAAGAACTTTTTAATTTCATTTAAGGTCTTAGGTAGAGTGTTATCAGGTGGACAGAATAGCTGTAGTAGACATAGGAGCTTTTCAATAGCTGTGAACGGCAAACGACAGGAACGTTTGAATTCCATTATAGCACAGAAAGCTCCACACAATGTGACACTGGCATCTTTGTAAATGGGATCAAACAAGTTCTTCAATTGTGAGTAAGGATCATCAGGTTCAGAACTACTATCATTATTCATTTCTTTATCTGAATCAACAGGTTCAGAACTGTCATCATTACTTATCTCTTCATCCGACAGAGATTCAGTGCAGCTATCACTTGATATGTTGGCATCATCCACAATCTCATTGTTATGTGAAGTGGAACTACCAATAGAATCTTCTTCATCTGTGATTGCAATATCAGGGCCAATAGCAATCTCGCTACCTTCTGACAAGGCTCCAGTAAGTGATACAGGATCCTGGGCAGGAATGATTTTATTTACAGGTTCTGGCAAACCACTTCTTGAGAAATCCCTACAGCAAACATGCTAAATTAAATGCTATCTGATTGATGAAGTCAGGTGCAAGGGAACATTTAATGAGGAGATATCATGAGTTGGGTGTCTAGCAGGTGCTATCAAGGCATTTGCTCTATTAATAATGGTATTGTAAGTTAGTTGGTGTCAAATTAACAAAAGTGAGTACACCAATAAAAACAGTTCTCTTTTCACTTCAGCACATAAGGAAATTTACATCATAATGACTTCATGCTAATTACTCTGAACTTGCCACCCTTCCCCCATCCCACCCGAACTAATTCAACTCGTACTAAATTAATGGAACTCCGTAAGCATCATTAAGACATTTTTATAGTAATATAGATTATTTTGCTAAGTGTTTTCCACATCACAATATTGTGAAATATTCTTATACTCGACGAACAAGCAAAGAAAACAGAGCATTAGTAATTGTAACTAGATCAAAATTATATATGTAATGGTACATTATGAGTTTCTATCACGAGTCCTCTCATAGAAAAAAGGCATAATGTACCCTAGCATGCTCACTGCAATGTCTATCACCAGTTCATTTGACAATACTTAAACCTGTCATAAAAATTAAAGGCTGTCCTTGACTGGTAAATGATATATTCTGAAGGTATCTTGGACAACTGCGCTCTGTTTCAGCAACGAAAAAAATGTATGGCTTCTCCTTCAATCATGGATTAATTGACATATATAGGGAGCTATAGAATATTAATTTTAGGTAATGATTTATTGTTGATATGTTATTATGCTGCCCAGTGCCTTTGTGCATGAAACACACCATTATAAATAATTAAAATTAATTAGCTAGATTACCTATATATTCTAACACTTACCTATGGTGTCTTTTAACTCTCCACCAAGAAGTCTTTGGTATAGCATGCCTTGGATCTCTTAAATACCTCTTATAAGGCCCCCTCCTAGCTCTAATAATTTTTTCCATTCCTAGCACTGGAAGAAAAGTGGAATTTCCTGCTATAGGAAAGGTTAAGTATAGCTATCTCACAGATCACATGTCCTTCACATTTCCAACTTCAGGACAGATGAGCTGGTGGTAACCATTCCGGGTACTGTATAGGGCGTACTTTCCTTCACTATTTCCTGAACATATCCTTGACATAAACTGCACTATTTCCTTTACATGCCATATGGTTTGTACTGCATATATCATATCACATTTCCTTCATATTTCCTGAATTAAAACTGAACTATTCCTGTACATTCTAGGTAGCTGTCTGTGCGAAAATGTGCAGCTTTCCTTTAGATTTCCTGTACTCAAAAACTGCACTTTTTATGCACCTTTCCTACACAAAGCAACTATTCTTCACACACCTTTCCTGCAGCAATCCTGAAGTTAAACTGCACTTTTTGTGCAACCTGTTCTACACAAATCCTGTACCTTCAAAATTTATCCATTGTTACCAGAATATGAATAAATAATTATGACCATGTACAAATAAATGAAAAAAATGATGCATCAGACAACAGTTCCTGAACTTTGGCTCCATCTCTGCAATATCTCAAGTTCATCTCTGCAACCTCTTTAGTTCATTCCTGCATTAACAAAGAAACAAGGTAATGAACTCAACGGTAATACTTCAAACACTAGTATTGGTGATCAATGACTTGTACAAATTACAATCCTACATCCACAGATCCAATAACACTTAAAGAATCACCTAGATATCACTAATTAGCGTTTTCATACTTACTCAATAAAATTGAACAACACTGCGCTCTCTACTTGCTGTCGCAGCCTGTAAATCAGTCTAGTAAGATCACACAGGGCAGAAATTAGCTCAATCTTCACTGTGCCCACCACCGCGTGTACGGCACGCATATTGTGTTGATACCCTTTACCACCACCTCTTCTAACACTCCTGATTACTGAGGTAAAAGGTCGATAGTGCTAGGTTTCAACTCGAAATTGGTAAAGGGTTTAATTTTAAAACACCAGATCAGAAATGGTAAAGGGTTGCTAATACCACAGAAGTTCTCTACAGCAAGAGTGGTAATACGCCTGTGTATCTCCTCTTCTGGTCTGCTCTTACTGGCGTTCATGGATTTTTATCCCGGTGAGTGAAAACACAACTGGTACGCTTATAGTGTACTCTGTTGCTGTCCGCACTAGACTAAAGCGGTGTAAAACTGAACAACCGTATTGGTCAATTCAAAGACTGGTATTTCTTCAGTAGTGCCTCAAGTAGCATAGGGCAAGTATGTTAGTACCCTTCTCTCATTTTTTGTTTTGCTAGCAAGCCCATTAGCCACTGAATCAAATTTCTGTGGTCTTCATTGTTGCACCATAACTGTATTGTACTTGGCTAGTGAGGAATTTTTAATGAAAACTATAAGCCATTTTTCTTTTGAAATTAATATATACAATAATATATTCAACAGTTGATGTCTCTTTAACTAAGCTTTACTGTATGAGAAATAGTGTTGACAGTAATTGGTGCCCTGTTGTCATTCTGGTTGGTCTATCAATTTACCTAAATTGTGCCACTCTGTCTCGACATGTCGAGGGGGGGGGGGGAGAGAGAGAAGAGATTTGACTTCAGAGTGGAGTTCATCACTGGAACGGAGTTTGGGACAGGTGAACACTAGTGAAGGGAATTTAACATATGTGGAGTGTCCATAGAACAGAGCCTCCCACCTTACTGATTCATCCATATTTTTACGGAAATTGCTGATTCAACACTGATTGCCCCCTGAAACTTTGAAAATGTTAGACCTTGAAATTTTACCCTTGATAATATACCCTGATGAAGGTATAAATTTTGAACAACTACTTATGCACTACTGAAGTAGCCTGGCTGGCTACAAAATATCTAATGTATGAATGTGTTATGGAATGTAATAATGCAGAGCACAAACTCCAATCTAAGGATCTTGAGTTTAATTGAACTATATTTAAGCTAATTTTACTTGTGACTCTCTGTATGTAGGGTTGTGAAGTAGGAGGTGAAACCCAACTCCACAGGGTCAACACATGTCCAAAAGTATCATTAAAAGAAGACTCGGTGTTCCTCCGTGAAGAGTGTGCTAATAGCTACTCTTGGACTTCAATATAAGAGGTGAGGAACTCCTGAATAACTTTTAACCTACACTAATAAGAAAAGAGGCTTTTTACCTTTTATTCAAGGTAAATTATATATATACATACTCTAGTGACTAACTCATACATATTTTCATTTAATGCACAGTTAGACAACCTGAAATATATAGGGTGCGATGGAAAAATTTGGGCTCTAGTCACTTTACGAGCAATTCGTTGAAATCCTGTATATCGATAAACAAATAACACACACACATACTCAAAAATTAATGCACCCATTTGTTTTTAATAGTACATGTCTATACAGGCTTCTGATAAGAAGTGAAATTTTAGCAGACATGATGTCCTCTCAATATTAAATTTGAGAGGAGAAATGCTATTTTGGTCAGCCGGCCGTGTAATTTGTGTTATGTAGAAAGTAGTACCCTATTCATTTACTCGGCCCTCTCTCTTTATGTTGTACAATCTGCCGAAGATACTGTTGAAAGAAAGTGAGCAGGGGGTGATGATAGTGAGACACATACTAGCATTAATTCAAAAATGTAGTGCTAATACATTACATACGTATTTAATAGCAACAAGATTTGTACTTACGAACCTTGGCCAGTGAGCTAAAATTCACTCCTGATGAGATATTTCTGATCTGTAGAATTCTGATTCAACCGCCAAAGTTTCTCCATATCTCACTCGCTAAATTGTGTGCGTGTGTATGTGTATATAGTAATTTATATATAATATATTTGTAATAGCAAAGGTGCACTCACTGTGGACTTATTCAGAGTGCTTATGAAAACACTTATTACACTAGTTTGTATCTACATACACACATACACAGGTCTGCACTGTTAAAACATTACATACATACGTACGCTCAATCCTATTTTATCCAAATACCTCTATTACAGGCACGCCTCTTTACAGGGCAGGGCACAAGTTAGCCACTCAATTAATCAATTCTTGCCTCACAATTTCGCTAATTTGACCACCATTACCCAATTGTGTCAGCACAAGCCGGTTATTTCTGGTTCCATAAATTGTAGAGAAGCCTACTAAGGGTTGCAAGTGAAAGAGGACTGTACTTAATGCTTGGAAAAATTCCCTTGTAGCTGGCATTTCTGAGATACAGACACCCTCGGGTCCCATGGTGCCTGGTTAAGAGGGGATTGAGTGTACATGCATACATACATACTTACATACATACATACATGCATACATACATGCATACATACATGCATAGATGCATGCATACATACATGTATACATACTTACATACACAGAGCTGGGCAATATTGGATAATCACAGGCGATATGATACTTACCTGCATTATCGCGATAGAGCGATATATGATATTTCATAAATAATATTTAACAAAGTAAATTTTATCCAGACAAAGTTAGTCCGTGGGGCAAGACTATGTTGGCTTTCTTTAGACAGAATTTTAACTCGCAACCACTGCTAGCTACTTTTAAAACTTTGCTAGTACATTACGGACATGTTTGCAAACCGCGAAATGGCTGTTCCTTTAATCTGTCGTGCGCATGAAGTTCATGCATTAGTTTAACGACCCCAACAGTTTTCTGAAAAAAAGGCAATATCAGTTTTTTATCGCGGTGCAACGATAATACCGGTATATCGCCCAGCTCTATACATACATACATACATACATACATATCATACACACGTATATACATACACACACATACATACATACATACATACATATACATACACACACATACATACATACATACATGTATACACACTCGTACACTATCATGGTTCTTATGTTATCATGTAGGTGAGCGTTTATAAGGGTATACATGTAATGAAATCAAAGCTCAAGTTTTATTTTAATGATTTCATAATACTGTAGCTTGAGTGGTTAAACTTATATGAATTTTATGACTGTAAGTTGTCTGACATTCAAATAGTGATTGTAGGTGACACATATTCAGGGTTTGTAGCTGTTCTTGTGCAAAAATAATATCTGATAATGTTCATGTGTACATATGTGCCAAAGTGCTTCTTGGTTGAAAATGACCACTCAGGATAGTATCTAGCTGTACTCTGACTTTACACTGTATATCCTGTGCAGTAAAATTTAGCTGTATCAATGGCTAACAGTACTCTCTTTCTTACTCTTTATATAGCCCACCTTTTCCATGGGGCTTTTCCCCCTTCTTCCATACTGTTAATGTGCTCTTGACTTATTTTCCTACTTATGTAACATAATGAAGTACATGCACTGATCCTCTGCTTTTTTGTTGCCTATGCACACACGTAACATTACACTTTGTGTTATGTTTCGTGATTGATGTTGTGGCAACGATGGGAAATTTGGCTAGCTTAACACTATCAAGTTATATTTTCTAAATTTTGATGACCATTACCAAATCTGGGATAACAACATGGACCCCTCAAGAAGTTGTGTGGCTGTGCTGGTCTTATGAGTCGCAGTTAGTCTTAGTGAAGTGAGGAGATTGACTTAAAGGGGAAGAGGTAGGAGTTGTAGACAGAGCCAGTAAGAATTGTGAGTTAAAGATCAAGGAAGCTCCACAGATACAGATCACCTGAGTTCAGTAGCCTCGACCCATGGGTAGGAGTAGAATGGAGTAGAGCAGCGCAGGTGTCTCAGCTCTGGCCACTTTCCTCCCTCCAAAGTCACTGCCACTAGGGAAATCCCATACACTTTCAAGTCTTGTTGTAACTTATTGAACACGTGGGAAATCTGAACTGAGAGGGGAGTGGCTGACAATGATATAGTCTGTTCACAATCCATTCACGCATGCGTGAGGTAAAGGGTTTATATGCAATGAATTAGGCAAGATGTACACAACTGGGAATATATAGATCGATGTATGGATAGGATTAGAAAGAAAGAAATAAGAGTGTGAATTACATAGCAGTGAGGTAAAGTGTATGCATCACAATATTCATATGGTATGGAGTGAAGAGTCCATAACAACCTGACAACAACAAGTTTAACAGAGACATGGGTTTAGAGTTTCCAGGATGCTGGTTGTGCTGCCTGCAAATCACCGTTCAGTATTATATTAAACAGTAAGCATACCCTCCAGTAATCTTGCTGCTTACATTGTGTTTAATATATCACCATGGAGAGTTCAACTTCAGGTGACCCCTGAAGAGGACTTCGGCAAGAAGTCGAAACGTTGGGTTAAGTTTTAATTAACATGTGCTGCTAGAATGAGAAAAGTTCCTATTATTAGTATATATACATATATATATATATATATATATATATATTATATATATACGTATTTTGTTTTAATTTTCTTTAAACAGCCTGTATATAAATTATAGCAAGTACACAAAATGAATTCAAAAATTTAGGATTTTTGCATTATTACTGCGTATTATAATAAAGCACCAAAGGTGCGAACCCTCAGCGCTACTGTGAGGCTATGCTCCGGGCTGCTTGATTGTGTAGGAACAGGAACCGGGCTGCCTTGGTACTTGCTGCCACTAGTTCCAGTTATCACAACTCCCAGATAGAATGATTAGGTAGCTACCTCCTGAAGCGTCAAGTGATTTAAGTTTTAATTCAAATACGCAAGTATGATGACATAGAATACAGAAATGGATAGAAAAGACTTGACCTATGACCTTGCGTGGACTGGCCTTAAATAGTACAGGCCAGGACACGCCTACAAAAGGAAGTTTCTAGAACAAAACTCTAATAAACGCTACACACACACACTTGGACAAGAATGTTCTTGGAGCTACCACGAATTAGTTCCCCCCCCCCCCCCCCACACACACACCCACAAACTCTCTAACTACTGGCTAATGAGTTCTATTATATTAACAAGTTCTTTCAGGCTCTTCAGCCTGCTCCTGCTTGCTTCTCTGTTAGGTATCTGCTTCTGTGGCTCCGCCCTCTGGGTGGAGTCACTTGCTGACTTTTCTGGCCCCACAGCTACCAAGCTATTTCAATATAATCTCAGACCAAAAGAACGAGCAATATTTTAATCAGGCAACAATAATATTTCTATGTACCATTATCTTGCTCGAGCTATATTATAGCTCGAGCAAGATAATGGTACATAGAAACACTGTCTTCATAAGAGAAGATGCTAAACTAGCCAGAAACACTCACCGGTATACATATTCAACGTGAAATTTAACTTCTTTGAACTTGGTAATTTTATTTGCTCATGTGATTGTGACGTGATGCTATAGGGGGCGTAACCCACAAAAGCTGGTACCTACGCGGTGGTGAAAGCTTTGCATTTTTTCAACAATTAGCCCGAAATAAAAAAAAAACCAGCACAATGAATGGTCCTAATCTTCGTTCTGAGTAAGTTCATACCTAAATCAACAGTTAATTGTTAGTAATCTCCAATATCAGAGCGTGACAGACGAGACAACTACTATAACTCTCTTGCACATGCAAGCTGAGGCTTAATAAGCATTTTTGAGCTCATGATACAAGTGTCCCACATCTCCTTCAATGCTATCACAAATCATGGCGTTCATCTTGTATGAGTTTATCTCTATCACAAGAATTTAACCTCGTGACTTACTTGATTATTAAATAACTTCCGTCGTCCCCCCCCCCCCCCAACCACACCCCCAATAGCTCGCCCGAACAGCTAGTACAATATTTTAAGGAGTATGAATGAACAACATTCAGTATGGAGTTACTACTATATCTCATGGAACTTTCATTCTTAGCCCTCACCACGTGTGTGCAAAAGGATTACAATACTTGTGTTCTGTCCGTTTGTCTGTCATGCTCAATTACTACACTTAATTGTTAATTTAGGTATGAGCTAATTCAAAACAACCATTTAAGACCTTTTATGGTGCCATTTTGAAATTTCAGGCTGAGAAACACGAAGCTGTCAGCTCTGCATCAGTACTAGCTTTTGTGGGTTTTGCCCCCTATCATTACATCGTAATTACTTGAGCAAATAATTTCTTGCTGTCCATCATGGTTTGGCTTTGTACTGTAAAGTTAACGAGTGCTGGAATTGGAGTTACGAGGGTCAAAATACAAAATGACATACGTACGTCCACACCTATTTTCAAACGAACAAATATCCCCGATTTTCAATTGTGTTACCCCTGATAGTGTCTCACTCTCTTCGCTCGCTCGCCAATTATATATATATATATATTATATATGTGACCGGTTTTGGGAAAATCGGCCTAAACGCGGCATCTAAAGTTTTCTAGTTTATTCTACCAGTAGGCTGCACGGGGCCTTGGGATGCCTTCCTCCTAGTTTGGAAGCTGTAGCACAAGCCGTCTTCGCCCTACGCACTACAACACTTCAGTATTTTTGCTAAACTTATTATTGCTGATTTCAAAAAAAAACGCCGGGTAAAGGCGTTGCTAGGTCAGGGGGCGTGCCTTGTGTCCGTATACTATTACTGCGTGTCTCCGGGACACTATGGAATGAACCAGTTACAGGCGGATTGAAAGAAGTCATAAGAAACTATGATGGCGAGAATTGCGTGAGTACGTGAATTATGTAGAATAGTAAGTGAATTAGTTAGCTACAGTTTTTTCCCCGCTGTTAGTGAAAAGCCCGCCAATAATTTCTTAGCAACTCTCCGTGCACGAGTCCAACCGGCTAGTGTTTCTAGCCTCCTAGTGTGAGTTCTAGAGCACGCCAGAGCTTACAACTGCGTCATAAGCTAGAGCTAGCTGGTGTCTATCCATTTCTGCCATAAAAATTTTTTCGAAAAAAATCTACCCATAAGGCTTTACCCGGGGATACTGAAAAAAATTGTTTGCCGCGTTTAGGCCGATTTTCCCAAAACCGGTCACATATGTTGTTAACCTTCAGTGTTACATTTTGTAGCTCTAGGTTAACATTGAAAATGGATACTGGTAAATGTCTCTGGCCTTTTAGCTTCTTTGCTTATGAAGACAACTTTTACATATACTGTTTTCATTGCTCAAGCTATATTGATACCTAATTAGAATAGCCAATAAATCATTCATTTGGTCCTGAGATGATTTTGTAAATAGCTTGCTAGTGTATAGTGGCACTTGTGGGCCTCCCTCAGTGAAGCTCATGAGTTCCTCCTTCAGGCTCACACAATGGTGACAGCAATTAAGCTGCTGCCACCAGAATCAGTATGCCTTCCCCTCGACAGCCCCCCCTCGAAAGGTGGACTCAGGATTATACTAGTTTAATCTAACGAGATCAGATGGCACAAATGGCAGCTGAGAACTGACTGACTGCACACACAAAACACGAAGTCTTATATGCACAGCCCGGACAACACAACAATGAACAACAAGATGTAGACACACACAGGTGACATGACTTTAAAAATTAACTAAGTCCCATAACCGAAAATACATGTAACTGAATCCAAAACAAGCACAAACATATAATGTTCAATTCATAGTTCCTGGAATGTGGGCGGCCCCACCAATTTAGTTGGGATGTCGTCCCACAGCGCTGAAGGTTCGCACTTATGGTGCTTCATTATGCCAGTGAACTATAACACACACTTTATTGCACAATCTATGTATCATCTCTAATATATACTTCGTTTGATCTGGTTTTATAAATGCATTTACAGGGAGTTTTAACTTCACACACATACTTGCTTAATTGTAGAGTTGGTAATTATTGTGGACTTATTAGTAATAAGGTTTAATGAGCTAACTCTAATGGAGTTTAGTATGGAGTAGATATCTCACAGAATATCATTAAGATATGCGTGACTGTGAACTATAACAATTATGTGATAGGTGTTTTCTCTAATTAAAGCACTTTATTACACAATCTACACCATAATTGAGTGAACTCATATATATTGTAATTGTTTAATCTCATACATAAACACATTAGAATACAGAGAGGTTGGTTGTTTCCAACCATAGTGGGCTGAGTATCCTTATAGCTGCCTAGTAGATGACTTTTGCTGTTCATGATGGTTCTACTGGTTACCATGACCATAAAGAGATGGATGTTTTTGTTGGTTTAACTTCCCCCTCCAATCCCCAATACTCAGGGGTTCATTTTGGAATTAATCTAGGGAGGGGGAGGGGGGGCAAGACTGAGCTTTTGCTATCTTAGGGGTCATAACTTTTGTACATAATTAAGATAGTAGAGGACTTGTGATTTAATCATTTACAATCTTCATCATTCACATTTTAACTTTGCTTTTTTGCTTACGAAAGTTTAAAATATTTCAAGGGGGGACGAAACGCCTTCAAGGGAGGGGAGAGGGCGAGCACCACCCTGGCTCCCCCTAAATCCTAAATGAACCCCTGAATACCCACATGCTAAATATATGTCCACATTTTGTTATGAAAGTGGGTATAGTAATTACTGAGTATAAGAATTTCTGAATCACACGAGCATTCAATATTCTCCCATACTGAACGCTGCATGATGAATGCTCCAATGTGCCCACATGTAGTTCTTGAGCACAACCAATTTAAACCATTTTTACTTTGATGCACAAGTCTTCCCCCCACTTTTCCCTCAACTCCCCATCCCCCCTCCCCCCCCCCACTCCAGAAAGAGAAAATAAGATATATGATTTATGAGTCGATTTGATATGATTTTTTTTTGTTTATCCGTTTGTAATTTACAGCATGTGTACACATCTAAATCTGTGTAGCCCCACCCTCAAACACTGACACCACTCCTTCCCCTTGCCCAATTCCTGTTCCTACGTCCAACACTGAATACATGGAGAAGAACGGCTATAGTTGGGGAGGGAAGGGGGGGAAGAACTCTGTTTGAGAGGGAAATTTTTCAGTTTCCCCCTCCATTTTTCTGTATCAAACTCTGCTACATGAGAGTATTCATACTGATCAACATTTAATCAATCACAGCATGATGTTACAACTCACTGTAATCTAATTACTATAATTATTAACTTTCAAAAATTCTGAGGAAGGGAGGTTCCATCTTGGGGAGGCGGAGGTTAGGTTTCTATCTACTCTACAGTGTGTATGAAACCCAGACAACTATAAACACATGATTATCAGTCTTTTTTGTTTATGTGTTTGTTTGTTTGTTGTTTTTATTTTGTTATTTTAGATTTAGAGGAGGTCAAGTGAAGTTTCTCTAGGAGAAGATGGCATGATAAGGTTGTTCATTATGAAGTCTACGGAAAATTCCTAGACACTACACTTCTAACTTTGATGACGGATAGCAGAATGTCTGATCATAATGCTGGAGAAAAATATTTGTTGTTTTGTGTGAATTATTAATTTACACATTCATGTTTTTTTATTATTTTGTATCCTGAGAAAAGAATATTGCACCTTCGTTACATTGTACACTCACCTACTCCTTTAATTCCTGAATTATTTCATGGCGTATTCATCATTCCATACATTATAGTTTATGTATTCATCTTTCTTAAAATTTGAGACATTGTTAAATGCTAGATATTGAAATGAGAATTTCTGCTAAAGATCAATAAGAAAGCAGCATCAAAAGTATTGTACTTTTGTCATAAGCTTTATGTACAGTATCCTTATGGTGTGTCGAGGTCTGGTGCCAAAAGCTGAAAGTAATGACTTTTGTTTCATGGAACAGTGGTAGACTTCAGAATAGGATAAAATTTCCCCTGATATCTTCAAAGAAAAAAACATGCTAAGAAAGCCAGTCAAGTGAAGAAGTGTGCAGAGTATAGATCTAAACTAACTAGTTATAGAAATGTTGGGCACAGTTAGTCCCTCTACCCTGAAATATTCATTACAGAATTTGAAAGGAAAATACTTTTAGCCACCAGAGAAAAGCAACTTAAGTTGTTGTGTTGCTGTTACAGTTACAGCAAGGAAATGTAGAAGCAGTCATAGAGTGGGATTTTCTTGAAAATTTGCCTGACTTGGGAAGCTCAGACTGTCGTTATTTGTACTACTAATAATCTAATTGTACACTTAAGACTTATGATAAATCCAAGTAGCGATCACGTATACACATGTGTCATACTTCAAAGACACTATAGCTATAGCCACATCAAATAAAGCCTACAATTGAATAATAACCCCAAAAATATCTTCTCTGTTGAGTAACTGGAAAACTATCAATTGACCTTAGTGCAACGTTAGAGTCTGTTGTATAGTTTTCACATACAATGTTACAATGGTAGGAATAAAGTCTGGATGTCGTATCAGTAACTTATAGATACCATTATTAAATCACTGCATTGTTTGTATTATCTAGTTAGTTACACGTCTCAGAATATCTATGTAGCTGTAAAGTTCTAGATTCACTGGTATAGCTAAACCATTCTGACGGAAAACTGACTGGAAAACTTAGTTCACTTTAGTGCAACATTTAGTGTCTGTTATACAGTTTTCACATACAATTTTACCATGGTAGGGATAAAGTCTGGATGTCATATCAGTAACTTATACATACCATTATTATAAATCACTGCGTTGTTTGTATTATCTATTATCTAGTCCAGTTACAAGATTATGAATTTGTCAAGTCTCAGAGTAGCTATATAGCTATATGGTTCTAGATCCACTGGTATAGCTAAACCATTCTGATGAAAATAGTTTTGTTCATCATGCCATTGAAGTATACAGATTTTGTATATTATCAGCAGTAACAGCAATTTATATTTTATTGCATATTATAGTTTAATAGAAGCAATTCATTTTGCAAAATAATGAAGTAGCTATTCCTACTGGAGGTCAGATAGCTATTTGGGGGTGATGTATGCCGCTTTACTCGTCAGAAGATACCTGCAGGCCCGACACCCCTCAATTTAGTGATGGATCAATCCTTTTTTTTATCGAAAAAACCGTCTTAGCTGTCCTTATACGCTTTAAAACCTGTCCATTCGCACGGTGATGGATTTGTTATTGTTTTTATTTCTCTTATAACTATAGCAACGGAAAGGTACCGCCCAATTAGGCAAAACAACGGTCGTCATTTGTTCAGATACATTGCACACGCAGCGCATGTGGAAAGAAATGTTGTGGGAGAAGAGGCTTGACGAGCTACTGTGGTCTGTCATTAGGTAGGCTCAGGCGTTAGATACTGCGTGAATTAATGCGGCGGTGGTGTAGGGGTGGGATTAATGTGAAATAACTATAATATACTCTACTTTGAATGAGTTGTGCAAGTGTTAGTCGTGTAGGTTTAAACTATTTTAGTTTAAGTTGTTGTACATAAGGCAGTCAATCCAGAGTAACCTTACAAATAATCTGTGGAATATACAATTGAAGCCTATTGTCGAATACTTGTGCTAGCCATTAGTATTTGTAGTAGTCACACGACTGATCAGCGGTGTTGGAAGATGTTTAGTAAAGAGGCACGTTTTCTTGGGGTCGGGGGTTTAAAAGTGAGAAGTTGCCTTGTTAGATTATGCCCCACAATTTTGGTGGCCTGAAGCCCCACCCCCCACCCTCTGCCTACGCCACTGCTGATATCAATCACGGTGGCTTTGCCCCTATAGCCTCCTCTACACACTGCCCAGATTGTGTCACATAATATTTTTAGCTGCTACGGGTTATTATGACCATGTGAATAAAACACTCAGGTTTACTGGACTGACTGGCAAGTTGAAGGTCTTGCCCTAGTTCAAGCTGGCTCATAACCAACCTGCGAGGCAAGACTTACTGGCAAGTGTTTGTTCTTGACGAAGTCCTCAATATAGATGGAATCAAGCAAGTCTCAAGTTGTGGTGTACATGTCTCATTTGAGTTGAGTGTCCATCATTTTGGTTGAGGTGATTGTTCAAACTATTTTATGATGATGCCCAGGGCATACCTGATTTAGGTGATGTTTGTGACCTTCCTGTTGTTGCTGTGTGGCTTGCAGGGTGGGGGAGGGGAGAGAATGGACAGGATATGACCTTTGAATGGGACGTGATAGGGGGCTAGTTTCATTAAAAGTCCAGGTGGAAGAGATGGGGTATGAGTGATATGCATCAGTTTTTATTGAACAGGTGAAGGATGTGGACTCCTGTCACATGGTAATAGACACATGTATGAGCTGGTGATGTTTGTATGTTCTATTGGAACCTTAGTTCTTGGACTTTCTAAGTCTTAGGACAGAGAAATTGTAGGCTGTGGTTTATGCTTTTATCACTTGAGTGATGTCCACCAGTTGTATTACTAATTTCTTTCATGATTAGTTTTCATGTAACCACAAGATATTTGATGATAGACATTAGGAGCACTCTAGTTCTGCAACATTTACAATAAAGTTGAGTAGCTTCTTATCAAGAAGTGCAACAGTTTTATTATTAATAATAAATAATAATAATACTACTGTTATAACAGAAATTTATTATAGTCAGGGTTTTATCTAGAAAATTTGTTTGGAAAGGGGTGGGAGGAGTTAGGGCATATCTGCCACCCTTAGGCTGCAAGACAAAAAATATTTACAACTAGCAAGTACCCCACCTCATAGTGGCGCTTGACTTATTGCACAGTAAGAATGCAGTAGCATAAGTTATTTTTGTTCATTGTTATCATTCTCTACATCAGTTTCCCTCTTCTGCTCTCTTTTTCCTGAACTATCCCAGCTTTTCTTATCCCCAACCTTTCCTTTCTTTCACCTTTCTTCTCGAGTCATGGAGTCCCTTCTATTTCTTTGTCTCTCCTGCTTCTGAATATTTCTGTCCTTCTATCATGATTGTGGACTTGGGCTTTGTTGAAATGTTGCCTTCTTTTTCGCACTTTTCCCTTCCTTCTTGAAACATATGCCGCCTTTACTCAGTGATTTCACTAGCCGCCTTCTCCTTGTCCATTCAACCCTCTTTTTAGTGTACTATTAATCACTTTCAACTGAATGGGACAACCTATTCAAGGTATCACGATGCTTTATCACCATACTTTTTAAGTTCGTGAATTATTCATGAATACACACTGTCGATCGTTGTTACTGACACACGAGCATATTATTATATAGATTCTTTGAGTAATTAGCATGGCATTATTATGAGTTTGAGTGCTGTAATTTTGAGTACTGCCTAACTGCATACTGCACTCAGATACTATTGAACTGTGATAGGTGCTGGATTCGAATGTTGTGCAACTTTACTAGAGTATCATATTTAGATAGTTTCTTCAAAATTTTCACTATGAGGAGGCGCTTGGCCTTAATTACAGTGTTGGTATGATTATTTAGTACACATTGATTTTTAAGAAATTCTTGAGAATTTTTTAATTTATTGATTGTTCAGGACTTTATACAACAAGATAAGAAGATCACATGTGTGGTAGACTATGCAGTCGAGTAAAAGTGGCTTGCAAGGTTAGGTGGATTCTAAATTAGGAAATATTTTTGAAGGGGAATTATATTATAATATACTAGCATCAAGTACCCCGCCACACAGTGGCGCTTGACGTATTGAAGTTATTTTGCTCAGTTATCATTCTCTACTATTGAGTACGGTTAATTAGTTTTCCTCTCCTGCTCTCTTCATTTTAAACTATCTAAGCTTTTCTTATCCCCCACATTTCCTTTCTTTAGTTCTGTCTTCTTGAGTCATAGATTAATTATCCTGCTTCTGAATCTCTGTCCTACCATCATGATTGTGGACTTACGCTCCACGAAACTTTTGAAACCTACACTGCCTTCCCTCATCTATTCCACCCACTTTTTAGTAACATGTGATGACTCTTTACCCATTGAAGTAAGGACGATGCTTTGCCAGACTGTTTAAGCTGATGGATTATTCATGAATACACACATGGTCATTGTCGTTATTTGACACACAAGCGTAATATTCAGGGATTCATTTAGAAATCACTTTAAGAGTGGGCGAGGTTGAGTTTGTGCTATCTAAAGGGTGCACAACTTTCGTGCAGAACTATGACGAGAAAGGAGATGGGCATAATTTAAGCATTTCCCTTCACCTTAAATATTCACTTTTTAACTACACATTTTGCTTACGATATTTTAAGAATATTTCTAGGGGGCGAGTGTCTCCCCTGCCCCCCCCCCCCCCACCCTAAATTAAAATCTTGTAATAGACTGAAAAACTATGTGACGAATAGTTGATTGTAACTTTGAGCTGACATTTGAAGATGATTGTATCATTCATGTGAGAATTATTTTGCTTGGAGTAACAGACACGTGCTGTGTGTGTTTACTTGACACATCCTTTTTCTAAACATTCTACTGTGATGCACATGCTTGTATGAGAATGTATATATGCATTGATCAATGTTTCATGCATGATTTTATGATCGTAATATTCATACAATTAAACATTCGCTGTGCTATATTTTCCCCAAAGTTCGAAGGGGGATTGGGGATCCTAGGTTTAACCCCCTCGGTATGTTATCGCTAAGTTGTGCTGAAATAGCAGCTAGCATAAGGCAATTGTATGGGTGCACAATCTATGCTATTATCCTATTATTTGTATAGGCTGCAACAACTAGTGGAGTGAGATGACGTAAAATCTAAACTGCTGGAGTGGTTACTTTTGCATATGACATCAGAGGCAGAAGGAGTGGTGAAGAAATCTCATCAATGAAATATCCTGATTGGAAGTGGCAGTAGCTAAGGTATGTAAATGATTGGTAAAACAAGAGTATGGACTGGGTAAAGCGAGGGTATGGATTGGGTAAAGTGAGAGTATGAACTGGGTAAAGCGAGAGTATGGACTGGGTAAAGCTAAAGTATGGACTGGGTAAAGTGAGAGTATGGATTGGGTAAAGTGAGAGTATGGATTGGGTAAAGTGAGAGTATGGACTGGGTATAGCGAGAGTATGGACTGGGTATAGCGAGAGTATGGATTGGGTAAAGTGAGAGTATGGACTGGGTATAGCGAGAGTATGGATTGGGTAAAGTGAGAGTATGGACTATAAAGCGAGGGTATGGATTGGGTAAAGTGAGAGTATGGACTGGGTATAGCGAGAGTATGGATTGGGTAAAGTGAGAGTATGGACTATAAAGCGAGGGTATGGATTGGGTAAAGTGAGAGTATGGACTATAAAGCGAGGGTATGGATTGGGTAAAGTGAGAGTATGGACTGGGTATAGCGAGAGTATGGATTGGGTAAAGTGAGAGTATGGACTGGGTAAAGTGAGAGTATGGATTGGGTAAAGTGAGAGTATGGATTGGGTAAAGTGAGAGTATGGACTGGGTAAAGTGAGAGTATAGATAGGGTAAAGCAAGAGTATGGATTGGGTAAAGCGAGAGTGTGGACTCTGTAAAGCGAGAGTATGGATTGGGTAAAGTGAGAGTATGGATTGGGTAAAGCAAGAGTATGGATTGGGTAAAGCGAGAGTGTGGACTCTGTAAAGCGAGAGTATGGATTGGGTAAAGTGAGAGTATGGATTGTGTAAAGCGAGAGTATGGATTGGGTAAAGTGAGAGTATGGATTGGGTAAAGTGAGAGTATGGACTCGGTAAAGTGAGAGTATGGATTGGGTAAAGTGAGAGTATGGACTCTGTAAAGCGAGAGTATGGATTGGGTAAAGTGAGAGTATGGATGTATGGATTGTGTAAAGCGAGAGTATGGATTGGGTAAAGTGAGAGTATGGATTGGGTAAAGTGAGAGTATGGATTGTGTAAAGCGAGAGTATGGGCTGGGTAAAGTGAGAGTATGGATTGGGTAAAGCGAGAGTATGGACTGGGTATAGCGAGAGTATAGATTGGGTAAAGTGAGAGTATGGACTATAAAGCAAGGGTATGGATTGGGTAAAGTGAGAGTATGGACTGGGTATAGCGAGAGTATGGATTGGGTAAAGTGAGAGTATGGACTGGGTAAAGTGAGAGTATGGATTGGGTAAAGTGAGAGTATGGATTGGGTAAAGCGAGAGTATGAACTGGGTAAAGTGAGAGTATGGATTGGGTAAAGCAAGAGTATGGATTGGGTAAAGCGAGAGTGTGGATTGGGTAAAGCGAGAGTATGGATTGGGTAAAGCAAGAGTATGGATTGGGTAAAGCGAGAGTGTGGACTCTGTAAAGCGAGAGTATGGATTGGGTAAAGTGAGAGTATGGATTGTGTAAAGCGAGAGTATGGATTGGGTAAAGTGAGAGTATGGATTGGGTAAAGTGAGAGTATGGACTCGGTAAAGTGAGTGTATGGATTGGGTAAAGTGAGAGTATGGACTCTGTAAAGCGAGAGTATGGAATAAAGTGAGAGTATGGATTGTGTAAAGCAAGAGTATAGATTGGGTAAAGTGAGAGTATGGGCTGGGTAAAGTGAGCGTATGGATTGGGTAAAGCGAGAGTATGGACTGGGTAAAGTGAGAGTATGGACTGGGTAAAGTGAGAGTATGGATTGGGTAAAGCGAGAGTATGGACTGGGTAAAGCAAGAGTATGGACTGGGTAAAGCAAGAGTATGGATTGGGTAAAGCGAGAGTGTGGACTCTGTAAAGCGAGAATATGGATTGGGTAAAGCGAGAGTATGGATTGTGTAAAGTGAGAGTATGGATTGTGTAAAGCGAGAGTATGGATTGGGTAAAGCGAGAGTATGGACTGGGTAAAGCGAGAGTATGGATTGGGTAAAGCGAGAGTATGGACTGGGTAAAGCGAGAGTATGGACTGGGTAAAGCGAGAGTATGGATTGGGTAAAGTGAGAGTATGGATTGGGTAAAGCGAGAGTATGGACTGGGTAAAGCGAGAGTATGGACTGGGTAAAGCGAGAGTATGAACTGGGTAAAGCGAGAGTATGGATTGGGTAAAGCAAGAGTATGGATTGGGTAAAGCGAGAGTATGGACTGGGTAAAGCGAGAGTATGGATTTGGTAAAGTGAGAGTATGGATTGTGTAAAGCGAGAGTATGGATTGGGTAAAGCGAAAGTATGGACTGGGTAAAGCGAGAGTATTGATTGGGTAAAGTGAGAGTATGGACTGGGTAAAGTGAGAGTATGGACTGGGTAAAGTGAGAGTATGGATTGGGTAAAGTGAGAGTATTGATTGGGTAAAGTGAGAGTATGGACTGGGTAAAGTGAGAGTATGGACTGGGTAAAGTGAGAGTATGGACTGGGTAAAGTGAGAGTATGGATTGGGTAAAGTGAAAGTATGGACTGGGAAAAGTGAGATTATGGATTGGGTAAAGTGAGAGTATGGACTGGGTAAAGTGAGAGTATGGACT
>WLWD01003684.1_pt1 | contig 27561 bp, 11 predicted proteins | sample 6712731 | NCBI WGS metagenome assembly WLWD01 (sample SAMN12718690, study PRJNA576275) | sponge metagenome | isolation source: marine sponge | host: Mycale hentscheli | place: New Zealand: South Island, Marlborough, Capsize Point | collected 2014-11-01
GAATGATTTATTTGGCTATTCTTAATCAGGTATCAAATGTAATGTTGTCTTCATAAGAGAAGTAGGTAAACATGCAGAGACTCTCACACTCAATGCTAACCAGAAACTCAGGTACTCCTAATGGCTATCATCACATATCCTCAAGGCTTGAAGGGGGGGGAGAGGAGCAGACAAGAAATAAGTAATTTAACACCAGTGGATGTTGCATAACTGATTTACATGACATCAGTGTGACCTTCCAGATGATGCTGTGTGTGTGGGAGAGAAGAGAGAGAGGGGAGGGAATAGACAGGAGACACACTATGTTCTATGACCTTAAAATGATAAAGGATTTATAGGTTGTTAGTTGAATTAAAAGTCATTATTGATATGGTACAGGTGAAGGACTCGAAAAAATTTGTGTTGGACATTCCAAGCCTTTCTGCTAGAGAGATTGAAGGCAGTGGTTTACGCTTTTATCACTTCCATCCATCTGTACTGGTCATCATCATAAATATTCCAATCATCTCAAACATAACTAACCAAACAAAGGGACAACATACTTTTAAAAATTGAGGCTTACTTCTTACTTATAGAGATTACAAGTAGTCACTAGCATGAGTGTGTGCAAACACATACCCTATGCCACCTCCTCAAAAAAAATAATGATAAACTTTAATCCCCAAAATCTGGTCCATCTTTCCCATAGCATACGGTAGTCCAGTAGTTCTGACATACGTGTCATGTGCATCTTTATTCACCAACCGTATATCAATACAAACCATTGCATAAAACTGGAGACAAGACAACTATGCAATAATAATACAGTAACATAATGATCCTCATAAATGATCATAACAATGAGCAATGAAACTTGGAAAACTGAAAAATTAGTTGATACAATCCCTAGTAACAATTTTTTGTTTTGATAAACACAGGTAATACAACCATGGCTAGCAATATAATGATAATGCATTATAACTAAATATAGTTACTATCAATTTTTTTCTCTTGTAATTTTTTTCTTGGCTCCAATTGCATTCAATCTGATGCAAATTGGAGGTTAACTGGAATAGTATATAGACCTGTAGCAAAGGCTTAAAAAATATTCACCTGGCATATTAAAAAATCTGAATTATTAAAATTCAATTTTGCTTTGGTTATCTAGCACAAATTTCAACAAAAGGAACTTTACTAACATTTGAAGTAACTATCATTATTGGCTGATCAACACAACCCATGCATACTGCAATATCCTCATCATCCTAACACACACACGCACACACACACACAGAGTTCTATGTCCTTAGATCATAATTGTAATTAAATACATTTTGATAGCAGACTGAAATTAAAACTTTTATGGGTCATGCTGGTTGCAGATCATATTTGTGCATACAAAATAGCCTCAAATAAATTTTATCCCATACACATACCTGAGTACACCTGTCACATCTCACTTCAATGAAATGTGTGTATGTGGAGAAAATGTAGTTACAGCAACTTGACTGAACTCAATTACAGCTGCTCAGGTTTTCCAGGTACAACCACCAGGTCTAACCACATACAACCACATACATAAAGCTCAGACTGAACTTTGCAACACATGTACACACTGCAACCAATGCAAAGATAGATATCAGCTCAGTCTCTTTTGAAGGTGTAAAAAAAAATGAGTGAACCAAAAATCAAACATGACATGGTAGCTAACAGCCTCCTCAATTTATAGAATAAGTGTTTGTTTACTTTAAGTCCAAACCAACTAAATACCTTGTTTCTCAACAACATCTGCCTGGGTGATGCAGCCACTGCTTCAAAATTTATTATGCAGGTCACACCCACTGCTCCACTACTACCTCATACTTGTGCTATATGCAATTCAATTTTTTTCTTATAGAAGTCAACTATAGTAAATAATGAATAATGACCTTCCTCCCTGGTCACATTTTCCAATATATTATGAGAAATAAGAAATGTAGTTTGTGTAGTTTGTGTGGCTTTATTCTCAGTCATAATGAGATTGTGGTTTCTAACTGCTAATGTACAGTGGCAAGTGAGTATGATAGAAAGATAACTTAAAATGATGATGATGCCAATTTGTATCAAAGATAAACATAAAAAAAAAACTTGTTTCAATTTACACCATAATATATAGTACACCAACAAGCCAGCTATAAAACATCTGTTCACTAAAAAAGACATGTGAAAAATTACATTACAGAGGCTTTGGTATTCAATCTCAGGCCTCAAAAAGAAGGTGAGTGGTTACAACTTGTGAAAAATACAAGAAATGAGACTACATAAGTTAAATTTGTATCCCTATATATAATCAATGCATGAACACCTGTTCAAACTACTGCAGTCTTTACAGTTTCACCTGATGTCAGTCAACTATATAGTTAAATAATTTTTAATAAACATTTACCAGCATTATAAAAGTAATAAAGTAAACATTTCAAGTTATGTAATATGAAATCGGAAGATAAAAAAATTCCAGAAGTCTATAATACAGGCTCCCATACTTACAGCAACTTGCAAGAGGTTTTTCTTCTTTTTTCTTTCTTTACTTGTAGCAGACTCAAGGTAGAATAAGAACATCTTGTTCTTTGGCAAAAAAAAAAAAAATAATAATAAAAGAATAGTTGTTCTTATTACTGTTGTTTAACAGGCTTCACAGTATAAAGTACATCATCAAATTTGTTGTGAACTTGATTATATCAAAGCTTCTATTACAGTTAGCTAATTTGTACCAATTAGCCACTAATCACCTGTACACTCTACCCACCATCTCTTTCATAACATTTCAAGCAACACCACTCCCTACCTAAATTACTTAGTTCATATAACATTTACCCACACAAACACCACACAAACACACATATCTGTAACATTATGACTCCTATGTCAACACACTTGTTGTAAGGCCATTCATTGGAGGCCCTTGCATCTCTCATATATTCTGTATCCACAGTATTTTGTTCAGCTAGTTGCTGTATCATACTCATTTCTCATACTACTCTGCTTGCTTCTTCCTACTTAAGGATAAATGTTAAATGATTAGTATATCGATTCTGAACTGATCTATTTAGCATAGTTTCTAAGTAGCGGCATATTCAGGCTTTACAACCCTGAACAGAAATACCGATCATTAAAAAAAAAAAAAAAGCTCTGTTAGAAAATGTAAAATAGATTATGTTATTTAGCATCCTTAGTTCTACTATAAACGAGACCATACACGTGCAACTAGCAAATTAAACATACTAATCTTAGCTACATTACCAACACCAAAAGAAAGCTCAGGTTAAAGTATTTGGTGACCGACTAAATCTTATTACGTATAATGATACAACTAAGTACCCAACCCAACATATAAAAACATTTCCATACAGTCAGTCACTAGTCTCATAAGAGCTAGCGTACACGCAGTTTTACTCACCATGAAATAAACTCTCTGCTCTAACCTTAGCGTACGCTTTTCTCTAGTCTCTGTCTCCCCCGCCCCCCCCTCCCCCCAGCAAATTCCATCGGCAAGGGCGGGGGCGAGACCCCATATACAAAGCGCCCTCAGAAGGCGCGGACTGTTGTTATAGTTACAGTTACTTAAAAAACAATCCTATAGTTCACTGATCTTTTGTAAAGCACTTAACCTTATAAAGCTAATCTGTTAACGTTTAGCTGTGTAGTTAATAATAATGTTGAAACTATGAACTGAATTGGCATCACCTGTCAGCAACTTAAATTCCTTCCAGATTGGAACCTCCTTGCCTCTCCAGATGATGGTAAAAAAAAATAGATGGCATGACTTTAGAGCCATGGAGCTGGGAGACAATTAGTGTGGGATACCACTTGTCCAGACACTTTTTTGCATTATCTTACAGGAGACACGTCACCAGAGATACATGTTGCGTGGCAGCTTTTTATTGTTGCTATTATTATTATTATTATTATTTCCCTATATTTCATTCATTCAGAAGGCGTCGATTGTGTTATAGCTAGTTACAGTTACTGAAAAAAATCTGATAGTTCACTGCAATGAGGCACTTAACCTTATATAATACAAAACGATGAACGCTTTTCTTTTCTTGCTGTAGAAGTAGCTACAAATTTTATTCAATCAATTAGTCATTATTGATATTAACAGGTTGAGACATGATTTGAAATCACTATAATTATTATAATATTTTGATTAGCTATATAATTATTACATTCTTCCTTATAGTTTTTAGTAATTGTTACAGTGTAAGTCACTTCTCCAGATAGACTACACTCAGCTGTGATATGCACTTTGTGCTATTAGACACAACTCATTAAGGCTATTTGCTTCACCGAGACTCCTATAAAAAGTTGGCTGGCAGTCTTATATAGATATGCAACATTCATGGTAGCTTCTTGGCCAGTTCTAAGGAGTCACAGTATAAGGACAGTTTATTATTCATACATCTTGCATGACAATGTTATAGCTTATTAAATTCCTTGCCAGCACGTATGCTACAACTGAATATTAATAGTGGAGTTTGTGTTTCCCACAATGTTTATGGAGGAATCTGTAAGGAGTTGATGAACTAGTCAAAACCTATAATGATCCCTCAAACATAAGGTATAATGTTATTATCACTAGAAGTTCACCAGGACAGCACTTCAGTACTCTTTTTCACATCTGATAAAGTTATAGCAATCACCTTAAGTAGAAATAAAAATAATGGCATGAAAAAAAAAAATTGCTTGATGACTGGGGTTCAAGAAGAAGTGCACAAATGAAGTGGGATATGATAGAATGCATAGCAGCAGGTGTAAACAAACAAGTTAAGCTGGAATGTTCACAGCTTCTTTTCCAGTCATCTTGAGGAGGCAATTCATCCTTCTCTGGAAGATCCGTTGGTAAGATAAAGGGCATATGATTATCCAGTTGAGCAGTAGCCTTTCTCCTCTGCCCTTCCTTCTTCAGCCCTCCCTCTGCCTCATTCTCCAGCCCTGCTATGCACTATCCCATCCAGCTACTCCTGTACTATGTGGTCACACACCATGTCTACTTCTCGGTTCTAATCGTCCTGTCACTCCATCATCTTGGACCATGAGCAGGCCTTCGCATCGGCAATCCTTTTAAGTTTCACACATACACAACACACACAGTAAAAGTACAGTTATACCATTTTACAATTATAAATACTCAGATATGTATTTGATACACTAAAAATCTCTACCGAAGCCAGTGTGCTACAATATATTACAGAGTGTGAAATGACTATATTATTGTATCATAATAATGTAGCTAATAGCTAGTACATTAAAAATGTATGTGAAAAATCGCTGTTCAATTGAAATCGCATGGGGAAAGTGAAATAGCGCGTAACTAATTGAAATACCTCGGTAACTAAGTGGAAACTAAGTGAAATACCTCGGTAGCTAAGTGAAATAGTATGGGTAAAGTGCGCACGTGTGCAGTGTTAACCTTGGAAACGCACAGCTCGAGTAGTTTTTAGTTGGATACAATGTCATTCTTTACCACCACAGAAGCTCTACCCGTATTAGACGGAATGTTTTTCAATGGATCAGGAGCCTGCACGTTGAAAACGAAGTTCCAGCGGAAGCTAATCCTGAAATAAGGAGATAGTGAGTGAACGATATAATATAGCTACAATTGCAAATGACTTTTTTAAAAGTTGGCCTACTATTAGCGAGTGATAGCACAGGTAACCAGGGATCAATAGCACTCGTAAAGCAATTGAAATAGCGCTCTGCTTCGCCTCGTACTATTTCAATCACGTTACTCATGCTATTAATCCCGAATAGCACGATTACCCGTGCTATTACTCATACAAAAAGCCCAGGATCTGAGCGATACAATTACATTTAAAAAGCAGTTACAGTTGATATACAATAACTCAGCAAATGCAAATAACAGTGGGCTGATATGTACGGTTACAAAAAATTAGGTGAAAATTGCCACATGAACCAACAAAATAAGTCAGCTACAGTGTAATTGTAGTTACTCATTCCATGACCACAACTATGTTAGTTACCTTCACCCCAATTACTAGCCTTGAATCAGTTCTCAGTCCAAGTTGAAAAAACCATAGAAGAAATATTTACAGAAACCCTCACATATATGCCCAGGCAAAGGATCACTGCAGGAGATGACTTTCAAGGAATAGCTCGAGAGAACAGAATTGCCAATGATCGTGTATGTGTGACTATGGCCGTCAATAGAATTAATTGAGAGTGAGACATGTCTGCATGTTGCTTTCAAAATTACAGTTACCTAACCCTCTTCTGTTTGGCCTTGGCAGTGACAACACACACAAAATCCAAACTACACTAGTGCTGAGAGTGAACACCGATTTGGAAAAACAGCAGTGGTTATTTTTGCAAAATTATTGTCCACATACTTACGCACATATGACACACACACACGTATATAATACTAATTACACGAGTCAGAGTGTGATACGGCAAGACATTTCATGAGCAGGCTAACTTACTTTGAAAAGCCAAAAAAATAAAAACAAAACCAATGACAGTGAGGCTGAACAATAAACATAGAAATGACAACAAATGACAACTTATGTATGTTTGTTTGTATGTATGTGTGTATGAATTAATGTATGTATGTACATATGTATGTATGCATGCATGTATGTATGCATGTGTGTGTATGTATGTATGTATGGGTAACTATGTAGCTATGTGGCTACTTAACTACTCAGGATGTGGTACTTTCAGAGATTTTGAGTCAGATATATTCACGAATTTTCGGCTATGTGTGAGCCTGGCTTGCACAACTGAAAAGATTTGAAGTGAGGCCAACTATATATAGTCAGCTAAAGTGAACAAAGATTGTGAATGGCTCTCGACTTCTTGAACGAGTGACCGGTCCTTGATACGGCTGTGGCTGTGAACTTGTTTCCACTGGAAGTACATTCTTTGGACGACGCCTTCGCTTTTTCTTTGGTCCACAGTCCATGTCTCATCTGCTTGATTTGGGTAACACCGTCGGACTCGATGGGTTTGGCCATTGAATGAGGTGGCAAAAGAATGAATGAAGTGACAATTTTGAGATGTATTGACAAGTGATTGAGTAATACATTCATACATATAACTCTAGAAATATAGTAAAGTAATAAATAAATAAACAATAAAATTAAATTAAATTAAAAAAAATAAAATAAAAATAAAAAGTCCTGAGAGTCAGGTAACATGGGAAAAAAGATAAGGATAAGACGGGGAAAGAAACATAGAATAAAGTCACATGTGTATGTATTGGTAACTATGTAGCTATGTGGCTACTGAACTACTCAGGATGTGGTACTTTCAGAGATTTTGAGTCAGATATATTCATGAATTTTCGGCTATGGGTGAGCCTTCTAGTGAATCTGGCTTGCATGTGTGTGTATGTATGTATGTATGTATGTATGTATGTATGTATGTATGTATGTATGTATGTATGTATGTACAACAAAGGCCAGGTTTCCCAAAACCAATCATAATGTACTTCAGTTGGTCTTCTGATACTTTAATGATTTAGCCATCAAAATATATTATATTTCATAAAATTAATTATGGCCAAAACTTGCTATTAACGGGTTCACAATGGCTTGGAACCAACCAGTCCACAACACATTGCAGAGAGCTCAGATCCGCTGTTGTGTGACAGAAAGACTGACTGACAGACTGAGTAATGCAACTCTACTGTGCATGCACGCTGAGGGTTAAAAACAAGATGGGATGAGTTCTAGACTTGCTTAGCAATCATAGGCATACTTATGTATGGCTGTGGCTAATCCCATAAATAAAATTAGCATAATGGAGGACGATAGTTATGTGCACCACATGAACCCTAACCTACACATGAACACTAACCTACACGTGAACACTAACCTACACGTGAACACTAACCTACACGTGAACACTAACCTACACCTGAACACTAACCTACACCTGAACACTAACCTACACCTGAACACTAACCTACACGTGAACACTAACCTACACGTGAACACTAACCTACACCTGAACACTAACCTACACCTGAACACTAACCTACACCTGAACACTAACCTACACGTGAACACTAACCTACACGTGAACACTAACCTACACGTGAACACTAACCTACACGTGAACACTAACCTACACGTGAACACTAACCTACACGTGAACACTAACCTACACGTGAACACTATAGTATGTCCAAGTTGAGTTGGCACGACCGCAAGCGCGGTAATTGAGGAATGCATTTAGTACTTTACCGGAAGCAATTTAGTCATGTGAATCCAAGTCAATTAAGCGCGCAAACTTCAACGTTGCACGTGAAAAAGGGGCGATAGCACAGGTGCGCATTAATACTGTAACTATTGAAAGAAAGAAATTTAGTGAAGTTTATGGAGTTTTTCGGGCGCTGTACAGCTCATCTAGTCTGTTTTCAATTATATTTATGTTTCTTATGCCAGATAATGTACAGCAGATGGAAAACGCAAACTGGTGAGGCGTTCTTCTGAAGAGACAGGATTAAAATCAGTCGATTCTACCTACTGTGTCCCAAGAAATATTCTGATATTCACAGGATTCAGCAGTACAGCACTGTTAACTTGTAGCTAACGTTGTTAGACTTCCTTGTTAAATAAAATTATCAATTGTTTCATTTATGTATAATAAGGTATATGAAAATTGATGAAAATGATAGAATTTAATTAGTACACATACAAAAAATAGTTTTGATCCGAGTTGAAGGTGGAGTTCTGCCTGAGTTGGTCCTAATTCTTACAATAAACGGCATCTATAATAGTGAAGAAAAGGAATTGGCATAAACACGGCTTTGACAAGCACACAATTTAACGGCAAACAGCGTAAGTGTGGCTGTATCACAAGTTGCTAGCTAAATGATAGCTATATCACTGAAATATATTGGCTATATGGCATTTGTTATTGAACAGGTAGACAAATAATCATACCAACATCCTATCAGGTGGTCCCGTACCCTCTGCAACAACAGAACACTCCGTCTATCCTGTTTCCACACTCGCAACCTAAGCTAATCGCGATATAAAGCTAGAAACACAGCAATCTGAGAAGAAGCCGCCCATTGTTTACAAAATTCTTAATGAAGACAGTCCGCGTGATAAATTGAGCCATACCGCGTGACTAAAAGCGGGCGCGTTTTGAGCGGGAAACCTGTGGTTTTTTCTATTCCCATAGACTTTTGTATTGAGTTTTGGAATAGTACTTTCTCTCCGGTTTTGGAGTTTACTGAGGGATTATTTTTAACCGCTTCGGCGCGAGCTTTCCAATGGTGCAAACCCCGGATGCGTAGCTGCTTCCCCTCTAAAGTTATTCAAGTTTTTCTTGAGGCCAACTCAACTTGGACGTACACGTGAACACTAACCTACACGTGAACACTAACCTACACGTGAAGACTAACCTACACGTGAACACTAACCCACACGTGAACACTAACCCACACGTGAACACTAACCTACACGTGACCACTAACCTACACGTGAACACTAACCCACACGTGAACACTAACCTACACGTGAACACTAACCTACACGTGAATACTAACCTACACGTGAACACTAACCTACACGTGAACACTAACCCACACGTGAACACTAACCCACACGTGAACACTAACCCACACGTGAACACTAACCCACACGTGAACACTATCCCACACGTGAACACTAACCCACACGTGAACACTAACCCACACGTGAACACTAACCCACACGTGAACACTAACCCACACGTGAACACTAACCCACACGTGAACACTAACCCACACGTGAACACTAACCCACACGTGAACACTAACCCACACGTGAACGCTAACCCACACGTGAACACTAACCCACACGTGAACACTAACCCACACGTGAACACTAACCCACACGTGAACACTAACCCACACGTGAACACTAACCCACACGTGAACACTAACCTACACGTGAACACTAATCTGCATGTGAACACTAACCTACGCGTGAAGACTAACCTACGCATGAACACTAACCTACACATGAACACTAATTTATACCTGAACACTAACCTACACGTGAACACTAACCCACACGTGAACACTAACCCACACGTGAACACTAACCCACACGTGAACACTAACCCACACGTGAACACTAACCCACACGTGAACACTAACCCACACGTGAACACTAACCCACACGTGAACACTAACCCACACGTGAACACTAACCCACACGTGAACACTAACCCACACGTGAACACTAACCTACACGTGAACACTAACCTACACGTGAACACTAACCTATACGTGAACACTAACCTACACATGAACACTAACCCACACGTGAACACTAACCTACACGTGAACACTAACCCACACGTGAACACTAACCTACACATGCTCAAACAACTCTAATCTTCTAACATACAACACAAAATTAGTACATACGTTGGTGATACATACACTTATTACAGACGTATGCGTGCATAAGTACACTAGATTTCAATAAAAAGAAAGTGAATGTGTAAAAAATTAGTCCAAAAGTTTAAAAAAAATAACTTTCACTCTATATCAGGGACAGAAGACACTCTCATGAATTGGTCCGGCCAGTAGTGGGCGTGGTCAAAACAGATCATGGGTGTGACCAAAACAGTTCATGGGTGTGGCTAAGGATAATTCATGGGTGCGACAAGTCTATACACACTTTTATTCACTATAATTGTAATAGCTTGCTAAATTAAAAAAAGAATTTTGTATTAGCTAAAGTTTAGAATGATGCCATCATACATGTAGCTAGAATAATTACTGACAATACTAACTACATTGCAAACTGTACTTATGTACAATGGTGATAAATAAATAAATTTTAGACTTCTTATTTATCGCAATCAATAAAATGTTAAGCCATCGCTAAATGAGCCTCAGGAGAATGAAATTTATCGGTAAAGGTTGTCAATTTGGGATTCCCCCCCCCTGAAGATAACAGTTATTTCTGAATTCCCATTTCAAATGATGGTCCAGCCAAAACCGGACCAACCGGACCGGCTCCTCCGGGCCTGTATATATATTTCAATGCATATAGCGTGCACTATTGTAGTAAAAAATTATAATACTATAATGAATCTTAATAGTTCGCGAAATAAATTATTTATTGGTCTGAGATAATTTTGTAATAGCTAGCTAGTATATAGTAAAGTTGAGGGTTCACACCTTTGATGCTTCGAAGTAGGAGTGTGAAAGTTGAAGGTGAAATATTATCTACTCCACAAGAGTAAAACTGTAGATCTGTCACTCAGGTAAGCTTTCTATTTAAGTCCCGTATCATTATAATTATGTGTACATACACATTACACTTCGAGTATAATTGACTCTGCCCACTCGTATTGTAATACCACACTCTGTATCCACATGTGTTCATGTGATGTGTACTTTGTAACCAATTGAACATGTCGCTCTCTGCATGCTGGCACGACAATTCTAAATGAGGCATCAATATAGTTCGAGCAGTGAAAACGGTACATGTAAACATTGTCTTCATAAGAGAAGAAGCTAAACCAGGCCAAAGACACTCGCTGGTATATATTTTCAATGCAAAACTCCACTTCCAGCAACTTCATTAACTTCACAGCGGCAAACCGTCAATTGTCTGTAATCTCCAAAATCAGAGTGTGACAGACACACAGGATGACTACTGTAACCCTCTCACACATGTGCACTAGTGTTAATAAGCATAACTTTTAATAATAGCAAAAAATTTCTCGCTCTAACAGCCAATATTGTTAATTAAAACTTAAGTTTTAATTAACAATATTGGCTGTTAGAGCGAGAAAAATTTTGCTACTATTATAATTATTTCAGCCCAGAATGACTGAATCACTGAAAGCATAAAACTAAAGATCTTTGGATTAGTTTACAGGCTTTAAAAGTGAAATAGTACGAATAAACACATGTGCGTGCAGCACTAGCCTTGAAACACACAGTTTGATAGTTTATAGGTGGAGACTATTTCATTCCTTAGCACGAATGTCCTATCTGTATTAAATCAACAGATTGAGAGGAGCAACTATCATGTAAATTAGTGAGTGTTCGACACACCAGCATGTGAGTAGGAATAGCAGTAATTACACTGGGGCAAAAGATCATCAAAACTTTGCGAATGTACCCAGTTCAGTGTTTCATCCAGACATTCTTGCAAGGGGGGGCAAAATAGAGTTTTGAAAATGTAAGGGGGGGCGGGCGGCACTGGTCACCATGGGAGTGAAATAGAATTATTGGAAGGCCTATGTCCTACATTAAAAAAACATAATCTTATCTAATGAGGTCTGCATATGTCAGATCCTGACAAGTTAATTCAGCTACTCATTTTCACCTCCACCGTCTAGCAATTTTCAGTCAACTGTGACATTCACTATTTAGATGCTTTTCACACACTATTCAACTCTGACTCTCACCTCCCCTTAGGTTTATCACACGTTGATTCACACGTACGGTTGCTGGCTGGCTATAAAAAGGCCAGCCCTCAGCTCACCGTAGCAGTTGTTGAGTTTTGATCTATACAGATTCTACAACTTCCAGAACCAGAACTCTAAGCACTCGTAGTCCCTGACAGCTTAAGATAGTCTCAAATGGATATTCGCTCTTTCTTCTGTGGTGCAAGCTCTTCAAAGTCACCTGGCCACTCAAGTAGCAGTGACACAGAAGATAAAATTGACAGCAATCAATCTGATACTGAGTTTTTGGAGCCAAGTCCTGCCAAGAAAAGATTAATTGTCCATGAGAAGCATGCAAAGGAAAGATTAACTACACATGAGAAAAGCAAGAAAATCACTGCAAGCAGTCGAAAATACAACAAAAAATGGGAAGAGAGCTTCAATTGGCTGATGTTTGATAAAAATTTCCAAGGAGCTTTTTGTAAGGTTTGCAGGAAGAGAGGAATTTCTCTTCAAAGAACAGGAGGAACATGGATCTCAAAACCTTTCACGAACTGGAAGAAGGCAATAGAGAAGATGAAAATTCATGCAAAGAGTGATATTCACCTCCTATCATGTGAAGCAGAGATGGCTGCAGCTACAGCACTACAAGAAGGGTCAGTCATTCAGCAACTCCAACAAATTAATGATGAGGAAAAGTTGAAGAACAGAATGGCCATTAAAGCTCTAATTCGTTGCACCCATTTTCTAGCTCGTCGCCACATTCCCCACACAACAAATTTTGATGAACTTATTGATCTAATCGTAAGTTGTGGTGCAGAAGATTTAAAGGGGTTCCTTGAAAGAGCTAGATTAAATGCAACCTACACATCTAAAGTTGCTGTTGTTGAATTTGTTGAGGCAGTTGGCTTATGGGCTGAAGAATGTTTACTGAAACGGCTTCGCCAAGCTTCCCATTTCAGCATAATGGCAGATGAGTGCACTGCTGTGACGACCACAGAAGAGCTTTCAATTTTCTTCCGCTGGGTGAACATGGACGGTCAACCTGTTGAGCACTTCTTGGATATAGTTCCATTGAAAGCTACTGATGCAAAGACTATTTATTCTGCCCTTGTTGAATTCATGAAAGATAAAAACATACAGATTAGCAAGCTGGTGGGTATGGGATTCGATGGAGCAGCTACTTTATCTGGGAAACACAATGGTGTGCAGAGTCTCCTGAAGAAAATTTCACCTCATGCACTTTTCGTACACTGCCATTGCCATTTGCTACAGCTAGCATGCGTTCAAGCAGCTAATGCTACCAGTGGGATAAAACATGTGTACATCACACTCACCACCCTCTGGAAATTTTTCCACTATTCTCCTAAGCGAGCTGAGAGTCTCAAAGCAGTACAGCAGGTGCTTGACTTACCTGAGCTGAAAGTTGTGAAACCATCAGATACTCGCTGGCTGTCCCATGAACGCTGTGTGAAGGCAGTCAAAGCTAGCTACAGTGCAATTGTGACTGCTCTAAACAATATCTATGAGCAGACACATGCACCTGAAGCTCTAGGTATCAGTAAAGCCTTATGTAGGCCCTCAACTTTAGTGGCCATATACCTCCTTGATTATGTTCTGCCACAAGTGGCGAAGTTGAGCAGAGCTCTCCAGACTGAGAGAATAGACTTGACAGCTATCACCCCTCTTGTTGATGCCACTCTCAATACACTTGATGATGCCATGTTACCTGCTGCTAACTGGGTATTAGAACTGATGGATGCAAAGAATGAGATCGAAGAAGTCACTGACATCACGTTAACCACGGAAAGCATTGCTACATTCCAAGGACAAGTGGCTGAACCGTTTATCAGGATGCTGAAGGCAAACATATCCAGCAGATTTATTTCACAAGATATTGTCTCCTCATTTGGCATCTTTGATCCGAAGAAAGTGCCAGCTGCTGACTCTTCTGACTTCCATACATATGGTGAGGACTAAATAGATGTACTATTAGCTCACTATGGTGCAGAGCTGCCTGCTAAGACTGCTGGTGGAGATGAATACACCAAAGAAGCTCTTATTTCCTGCGAAACCCGAGAGGAGTGGAAAACATTTCGAAGCTACTTATCGAAGAAGCCGAAAGGTAACCTGCACTTGCAGTTGAAAGAGCTCACCACAAGTGATATGCTTAGTGAAATTTTTCCAAACATTAGCACCCTGGCAAACATATGTCTATCTATCCCTGTCAGCACTGCTTCAGTGGAAAGGAGCTTCTCCAAAATGAAACTAATTAAAACACGAATTCGAAATCGAATTGGGCACTCACAATTATCCTATTTGATGAAAATAGCCATGGAGACACCCGAGACGCTCTCATCTACACAATTAAATGACATTATTACAGTATGGAACAAAAAACCTAGACGAATTGCTGTGTGAATATTGTTTATTATTAATTTGGTTTACATTTTTCTCTTAATAAATATCGGTTCTTTCAAAAGGGTGGGGGGCACTTAGAATCCAAGGGGGGGCATTTAGAACCCAAGGGGGGGCAAATGCCCCCTTTCGCCCCCCCCTAAATGAAACCCTGCAGTTGTCTGTTGTAATGGTTGCCATGGTTCCTAGCCTCAATCTTCTTTTATGTGAAAAGATACACTGTACACCTTGTTATAGGAAACCAATGTTACTCCAAAGAAATTACCATTCTCACTCCACATCATAAAAAAACATAAGTTACATCACACATTGATTTCAGAAATAAAAAACAACAACAAAAAAAACAACAAATCATCTCCCAAATTTTATTCAAGACAGCATTAATTAGAATGGCACCACAGATAAAAGTTAACACGGATGCTTTTGCTTTCATTGTAGCTGTGTAGCACTTGTGAGTATTTTGAATGAGTAACTGAAAAATTATTGCCATGGCCTAAGAGATACACAAAATATTTTTTTTAGTTGTTACTGTTATCCTTGAACTAAATTTTCTAGTGTGCTACGAAAAACAATTGGGAATAATACCGTCTTAAACAGACAAAATAATCTCTATTATAATTCAGGTAACCTCTGCTTATCCCCACAGGAAATTTAGAAATACCATAATTCAGTTGTGAACTACTCACCTCGACGCTGAAGCTTATATACCATAGGAACGCATCCACGCCACCCATATTGGTGCAACACATTCGCACAGCAGTCTCACGGGGCCGGTCTTTTTACTAACCCTGATCCTTCCCCCGCGCGTCATGTTAGGGTAGTTAGCGTAGTTATAGCCAGAGGAGATCTTTGGCCCGACGAGAGATTAAACTTTGACAATGCTTCGGACGACCATTTCCAGTCAATATTATTACTTTTGTATGGTAAAGCGTTTTTAACACATTTGGCCTGGTGATATCACTGGTAAAGGGTTTTCTGGATAGAGGTTATTGTATTGTTTACTAACAGTTTAGCTATAAATGAACAGTCAGAGGGCAAATGCATGTTTTTTTTTTCCATTAGTATTAAGAAATAGCTATTTAAATAGACAGTGTAGTGGTGTATATTTTTTGATCAATTAATTGTAAAGCAATTAAGAATGAATGAGAATGAATGAATGAATGAGAATGAATGAGTGAGAACACGTAAATGAATGAAGGAGAATGAACAAATGTATCCATTAGATTCCATTGATATAACACTGTAGTATTACAGTCTCAAGGGGACCTAACCCTTTACCAAGCTAAAAAATGCATATATTTTTTAATTTAGTAATAATAATTTAAAATTGTGTTTATTAATTATTATTATTATCATCACGTACAAAAACTTCACATTAAAAATAATATACATATGAATTAAAAAATTTTTTTTGTACAGTGTATACATCCTGCATGTACATCTGTAAATTCTAAGTATTAGTGTTAAACTATCTGTAAACTTACCACTTCAGTAAACTCCAGTAGATGCCTAGTACACCTCAGGTGTTAATTGATCTATTGTGCCTGTACACTTGTCTTGGTAAAAAAAAAAGAAACTACGATGTATATGCTGCATATAAATATGTGAAAATCCTTGTAAACTGGGCTTTTTCATGTAGTGTAAATTAAACAAATAAATTTAAAAATGCATAAACAAATGAAACAAGGAAACAAATGACTAAGTAAATTTTAGAAAGAATTTTTTTATTCAAATAACAGCTGTTGAACAAAGTTTAGCTTTAGCTAGATGTGAACAGATGGAAACACAAGCCTCATTATTTAATGTTTGAAATTTCTGACATCATGAAATTCAGCTACAGTCCATGTTTCATGTTTCATACAATAGCTATGGAAATTCCAAATTTCATGTTTTCATGAAATTTTTCAGGAATATCACATTTCATGGAATTACATTACCAGGGCATATCATATTTCATGCACACCATGAAACTAGAGTGGAATGTGAAATTTCCTGTACCTGATAGTTCATTTGTAACTCATGAAAGTCAAGCCTGACATTTCATGTTAATTTCTGACTTAAACTGTACTCAGAAAATGCCACTTTTTTTGTAGTGCCAGTGCTAATAATTGGTGAAGGACACAGTGTGCAATATTACTGCTGCCACTGGCCATTTTCTGTTCATTTTACCATATTATTGGCCACTCAAATTATTATTTTCTAGGCCCTCTTGGTCAGTCACAATTTAAGCATGGATAATTTCTCTCCCAATGATCAGTTTATAAACAGTGCGTGCGAACTGCTCACAGCTGTTGTAAATATTTCACTTGTAAAAAAAAAATTACCAACTGATTGATTCAATGTTTAAAATGTCTGGACATAATGAAAATAGCCGGTCACAACATTAAAAATATGGCCCTAAAGACCAACCAAATCTACGTTCTAACTAGCACTCTTGGTACACATAGTATTACTCAATATTCTTTAACATCTTTGATAGGTAAGAGACATAATATGATGAAATGGTAGAATGTGAAAATTGTGAAGAGTGGTTTTACATAAGATTTTGAAAGGAAATATCACAAGTAAGTGGATTTGCAATTACTGCATTGAAAGTGGACACTGTTAGGAAACAGTCATCTATGGTACTGTTAATTTGACAGAGTTTTTCTTTTTGTTATGTGTATCACAACAGCATCATCATGGCATCTTGCAGCTACAATAGATATTAATCTGAAAATAAGGAAAGTAAGTGGTAATTCGATGGCCTTTACTGAGCAATGTAGGAAAAGGAAGCATATGTTTTCTACTGAAACAAGTATTTAAGTGAGTGCGCATCTTCTCCTGATCAAATTCAACATTCTTCAATGTTATTACCCCGAAGTAGATGTGCAGCAAAAGCTATTGCAAACAAACCACAACCACTTCTACCAGACTGCTGCTGAACTCTTGGAACACGAAGTGATAAAAATGTTAATTTCGGTAGATTTGAGCCAGTTGGTGGGTAAAAGAAGAAGTTAAATTTCGTGAACATTTGCTATCTACAATTGCTACTTCTCCACCAATAGTAGTGGATAATACCCAATGATCACCATTAATATGGTGGAATTGAATCGATTCATTCTCATTATCAACTGGAGTAAACCCATATGTTTGAGACAGGAGCGTACATTGAAAACCTGAAATGTTTGGGTAATCTCTTTGGAGCAGCTCTTATGCCAAGTGAATGTGTTCATCTGTTAGCCAGTCTCCAGATTTCAGTGTTTCCTTCATTTTTGCTATATACTTTCGAATCTATAATAATATTAAGTACACAGTTGTAAAGAATTAGTAGTAAAAATAATCACAAATAAAGCAGTATGTTTAATAGATTTGGCAATATCAACAAAATATATAAAGATTGTACTTTGCATTTCAGAGTGTTACTTTTATAAATTAAAGTCATATAACAAAAATACTAGCTACTTAGTTGTGTTTCTTGTTAATAAACCTCTGAATTAATTCGAAAATTGTAGTATAGTTAGCGTATACTTAACCCTTTCACAGGCAGTTTTATGGAATTAATAAAAAAAAAATGTATTGTTCTAGTTACTACTCGTAATAATGGAAGGATTATGGAAGTAAACTAATAGTTTCAATTATCTAATACTCACAAAATTCCTAAAGACACTCAAAGAAAAACTAAAATATATGACTTGCAAAAGCACTTACAATAATCAAAGCTCTGGGTAAGACTGAAAAAGTGTTGCAGCTGTTTAGCTCAATATGTTTCAGTTGTTATGTACCATAATATTTCGATACAGTCATAAGTTTTGTGTCATATAGTCAGTGTATTCTGTTAGTCTGTTCTGTTAAACTCAATTCTTTTGTAGTTGTCATTGTATTGCTTTGTAAATAATAATATTAGCTAACTTTAACTTGGTGAATGTAACTACTTGAACTCTAATAAACAGCAGCTTTGTCTCAACTAGCATACAACTTTTATAATATTATATATTCTGTTCTTTGTATGAGAAGTCAAAGAAAAATGGGCAAACCGTCATTAAAATTTGAAGAGTCTAAGTAGCTAAAATACAAAATGTAAGCATTTGTAATATCAATAAGATGTTTTCTATTGCAGGAAACACTGTGTTGCAGTAGCGTACATATTTTTAAAACACAATTTGCAGGTCGCTGTGCAGAGGCAGTGCAGAAGAGGACCGCCAAATATCGGCCTGTCGTACCAAATTTATTCCACAGAATTCTTATGTCACATTTTTATGTTCGTACAAATTAGCGTACAAAGTATGAAGGTAGTGGCAAAAAAAAAAGTTTTTCTGTTCAACACATGATCATACTTAGCTTCTACTAAATTGCCCATTTCAATTGTTTCGAAGGTGGGGGGGGGGGGGGGGGGGGGGGGGTCAGTATATGAATTTTAGGGGACTGTATTGTTTATTGGAAGTGTTTACTACAAAAACAAAAACAAAGAAAAACACTCTTGACCAGCATTACCACAATGTGCTACTGCCATTGGAGTTTACTTCATTTTCATTGGAATGCCAACAAGAAAAAAAATCATGACTTACAAAAAAATGAAAAGATCAAATGCTACGAATCAAAGTTCAGAGTTTAACATATGGGACAAAGTTTATTTTCACCATTGGGGGTTTGGTACCACACAGTCTTCATGAATCCACCTTGAACAGATGCACTGAAGCCATTCCCTGCCCGTTACTTCATCCTCTTCAAAATAACTGAAGAAGACACAACATAAATCTGTGAATATGCTACTGTCCATTGTAACTTTTGATCTCTTGTGCAGAGTACGTCTACTTGTAATCTTGCTCCCACCTTCAACTAAATTGAAATGTCCTTCATTTGTTGAAGTTTCAGTAGTGACCTATCGAGAGCGTTTCTTGCCTGTCACAGCTTTTTAGCTTTCTCCTCCTCTGCCTGCTTTCGCTTCTTTTCCTTCTCCTCAGTTCGTTGAATTCTTTCCTCAGCCTTTCTTCTTTGTTCTATTTCTTTTTCCCTTTTTTTCCTTTCTCTTTCCTATTTTCGCTTTTCCTTCTCCTCAGCTTCACACTTCTTTTTCTCTTCCTTCACTTTATAAAGTGTCTAACACTGAACCCGTCTTTGATGATATCGTAGTAACATCCCTTAGCACTGGTAAATTCAATAGATTGGTGAATGGTGAACGTAAATTTGAGGAAGCAACAGCAGGTGTAACTTTGGTGAGTGATACAGTACTCGAATTTGCAACTGAAGGAGACCATGGAACCGGCATGGTAACCACAACTCTACTACATGTGGTGACTGCACCAGGAATCAATAATCCACGTTGTGCAGTGACTCTGACTGGAGGTGATCCAGTGGGTGTGGTACCTAGAAAGTTAAACAATACAGGTATGTAACATCACAAATACAAATTAGGCATTTAAAGTGAAATTCCCCCCCCCCCCAAAAAAAAAAATAAATAACAAATAAATTACATAAAAATAAATAAATAAATAAATAAATTATTACTACCACAAATTGAAGGATATTTTAGTAGAATGGCAGGAGTCCAACTGAAAGGAGGCATAACTTGTAAAGTTTGAACCCTGAAATATCAGTTACAAAGACAAATGAGTAAATTTTGTTTCCTGTTGTTGTTGTTTTTGTTTATAGTCAGTCCATAGATTTGAAGTTCTATTGTTCATTAGACAGCACTTAGTTTGGGGACAGTTGGGACAAACTTTTTTCTATATGAAACCATTTACAGGAAAATAGGGCCCAACACGGCCTCCACAAAAAATAAACTGTTTTTGAACTAACACATTTTATCAGCATCGAGTTTGATTGCCTTAGCCGTTCACAATATATGACCTAAGCAAATTCCCCTTGGTAGGCTTATCGGATTCAATTGATTATTATCCCCCAACATTCACATGTGCTGCATTGAGCTCAATTTTATCGTAGACAGTCTCACATGATAACATAGGTAACATTGTATGCAAATGAAAAACCATAGCTCTGCCTAAGTTACTATAGCTATTTATATCCTTCTCTCGAATTATCTGGGATTATTAAAAAATGTGATCTACCAAAAAATCATTCAAAAATTACATGTACAGACTTCATGCTACCAAAAAAAAAGTTTTTTTAACAAAATTTTGATCTTCAGAAAAAAATTTATGGAGAGTTATCACTTAATGAAAAAATATGTTACTGCAAAACACCATTAATTCTTACCTGAAACCTGAGTAGTGGATCCAGAGGCCACAGGGACTGTGATGTGAGAAAGGGATCCAAGGGGCTTGGTACCTGCTATGACATCTGCTGTGACGAGCAAACTTGATCTCAGGGGTGTGGTACCTGCTACAACATCTGTTGTGATGTACAAACTTGATCCCAGGGGTGTGGTACCTGCTAAGACATCTGTTGTGATGTGTGAACTTGATCCCAGGGGTGACACCTGGTACCTGCTAAGACTTCTGTTGTGACGTGCGAACTTGATCCCAGGGGTGTGGTACCTGCTAAGACATCTTTGTGACGTGCGAACTTGATCCCAGGGGTGTGATACCTGCTAAGACATCTGTTGTGATGTGCGTACTTGATCCCAGGGGTGTGGTACCTGCTAAGACATCTGCTGTGACATGAGAAGTGGATCCTGAATGTGTGGTGACTGCGATTTGAGTAGGCAATTCAGTGAGTGTTGTAACAGCCAGGGAATTGTGGTGTTCTGGAACATTGTATTTGAGCCATTCTGTGTACTTAGGATCAACCAAGTCATATCCTTCTTCCAAACGTTGAGCAAAAAGAAGTTCCTCTTCAAGGGGAGAAGGTTATTGAGGTACCAGCTGACTGATCAGCAACTATATCTTCTTCACAATGTCCTGTAATGCTCCTTTGATCATTACTATGGTCATTTGCCTCACATTCGATAGACACACTGGTAGTAAGTGGTCCATCACCTAAGGAAAAAATAAAATCAATTTAACAGCACACTGATCTAATCCACTTCTCCAGTAGACTAGGTCAAAACATTTAGATATGAGTACCATAATATTCAACAAGTACACTGTGTACAAACTTTAGTTGTCCTTAACTAGTACCAAATAATAAAACCCTTACCACAGACAGGCTTTCATTTAGAGAGTTAAAATGTCAGGTTTTTCTTTCTTTTTTAATATAAATTTAGTGTATAATACATATGGTAAAGCCAACTACCCATGAGCTAATGCTATGGTAGCCTGAAAAAAAGTGACACAAAATAAAGCATGATAAAAAAATCAAATATCGCAGTAGCAACAGGAATTAGAATTGACCTTATCCTTGAAACCATACCCAAATTTGGAAATATATTGACAATTTGTTATGGAGTATTAGACAGGTATATATTTTAGCGTTTCCACAAGCTTCATATGGGGTTCAATTTTTTTGTTCACAAGTTTTAATATTAGCAGAAATTGATACATTGCTCACTAATATTCGCTATAATGTGATAAATGTTACCTTCAGGCACTTAATTAAAGCCAATGTTTAGCTGAAGTGCATAAAAAAAGGTGAATTTTATAGATTTAGCTTGGGGGAGGGGGGGGGTGGGGAAGGGTTGGCAATGTGCTGATTGATTACAGACATTCACAGCCTCAACAACTTCTGGTTCATTTGTATTTTAAGTTCACGTGTACAGACTCACCTGTATGAGTGACAATCGATATTGCAGATGGATCGAAGGGATATATGCCACATTTCTTGAAGCCATTAACAAAATTTGCAGGAGTTGCAGCACTCTCCCAGGCTGGTTTAAACATTAAATTGAAATTTAACTTGGTAATCACTTTACCGATTAGTCTGATAAAATCTATCTTGCCAGTGAGACTTGAGTGAGCGAAGAAGCTTGTATCAAGGGGTTGACATTCGTGTGTAGTATGTGGTGGCAAGCATAGCATGACTACACCACAGTCACGAGCATGCTGAATTGTACATGGCTCAAAATGGGAACTGTGTCCAACAAGCAATAGGAGAAGTGGGCGTCTAGATGATGCATTGGGTAGAAAATGATCACTGAGCCAGAACTTGAGCATTTCTTGATCTATCCAGCCATTGTCACAAACAGCAAAATGCGAACCATTAACACCATTCAGAGTCCATTATAAATTTATTTCTTTTCCAGAAAAAATAATGAAGGGTGGTATGACTTGTCCTGTAGCGCTACCACATCCAATCACTGTTACTTGTGACTTCTGGCCTGAAGATGTACGATAGCGAACCTTTTTCTGTCCCTTTTTTGCTACTATTCTAGGTGGAGGAGGACAAAGAGGCATACCTGTTTCATCCATGTTATAGACAGATTCAGGGTGCTTGTCAAAACCATGGTCATCCAGTGTTTTCTTCAGCAACTTGAAGTAGTTTTTCATGTTTTCTTCATTCATGGCATCCATCCAGCCGTAGAATCACCCATGCGAAGTCGAAGGGATGAGTTACGTTTCATAAAATTATACCACCAGCCCCTATTGACTGAAAGTGCTTTCAGAGACCCTTTTTGCCAAAGGTATATTTCAACTAAGCAAAGGATATCTCTACGAGTCTTTCCATACCCAATGTTAGCAGCACTTATAAGATAATCTGCAAGACCTTGCTCTTCATCTTTTGTCAAGTATGGCTTAGGACCGGGGTTGACGCCATGTGTCACTCTTCCACTAAGTCTGTCCTTAAGAGTACTACGAGGAACCTAGTTATCAGCTGCTTGATTCATTGAAAGCCCATCATTTATAACAGCCTGAATAGCTCCCACCATCTGATCATCTGACCATTTTTTCTGTTGCTGTTTCGGTTGACCTGTGTGGACGGGCTTGACCTAGATTGAAGTTGTCGTCACCTGAATCCTTTGTATTTCTTATTGGCCAATCTAAAAAACAAACAAAAAAAACAAAAAATAAAAAACAAAACAAAACAAAAAACACAAAAAACAAACAAACAAACAACTCAGACACAAGCATAGTAAGAGGAAATATCTAAACATCACAGTTTCACAGAGTGGGGCAGTCTCTTGAATCTCTATCCCCCAGCTAAGTTCACCCTCTCAGAATTTTTTTCATTAGTTTGATTAAAAATTTCTCCCAATGCTCCAACCTGAAGTTAACCATTTAGTGCATAGGACCACACAATAATCAGTGTGAAGTGAATATTGTTTATGTGTATCATATAATATTAGCTACAAACATGAGTGTGGCTGAACACTAAAAGTCTCCCCACTCATTTCAGACACGTGTGTCCACACAATATCCATTCTGTAATGCTGACTGCTGTCATCGTCAAACCAATGCAGCCTGTCATACAGCCTCCTCAACATGTGAGGTCTCCAGTTATTGATATTGAAGAAATTCATCTTCTAATGAATTCATATCAGAGACTGAGGTGAACTGGAGCATGGAAGAGTACCTATAATCATAGAGATATAATAAAGTAGACAACTAACACCTAAAACAGACATTTGTATTTTTGTTCGTTATTTGCACCTTGAAACAAAATAGAGAGCTTGTGTGAATGTTGAGTTTAGTCTATTGTTGAAATCAACAAACTGAGCATTACGAAGAACTTCAACAGAAATGGGGAGGTTTTTAAATGCATAGCTTGAAGCTGTGGAGTAAAAACCTCTTACGGCTTCATTAAATATTTGTACTTCTTGATTGCTGAGGTCTCCTTCATTATGAAGCTTGACTAGTTTTGTCTGGTTAAGAGACCCACTAACAATTTGTCATCTGTAAAATTATACACTATGTCAAAAAAATGATGTGACGATAAGAAAATGCATACAGCTACCTGATAATTGATTACCCAGTGAGTAGTCTACTGAAGCAATCGATACGGCATTTTTTATTATAGAAGGAATCACAAATCTTCCAAATAATTTGCGTAAGAATGATTCAATTTGTTGTAAGTGCACTGGAAGTATAGAATCTTCTCTTTGAAGAAACCTGTTAAATGAAACAAACTGGGCAGTGAAAGAGATCCAATATTTTTTAGACCTTTAGCATTCTTCTGGTGTGAAACTGAAGAAATATTCCGGGAAACATCCCTCTCCCCCATATGTTTACAAGAAATAACCTTTAGGCACGCTGTGCACTGAAAACTAAAGAGATCATTCTTGACCGGCTCAATACACGGCCACCATTTTGTCCAAGAAGATTGAAACCTTTTTATAGAAGAAAATGTTGTCTTAACAATAGCTATAGCTAATGTAGCTAAATTATAAAATCACTGAATACAAATTAAAGCAGTCTTTTTAGTTAATTACAAGCTAATAATACTTGTGGAAGTAATAAAATGTTAACTTACTTAGTACGGTTCTGCCTTTGAAGACGAAGCCATACTACTACTGCTGGTCATCAGGGCAGAAAACCCTTTACCAGGTAGCACTAATTTTACCTGAACATCAATAATTGAATGCCCTGCCCCCAGCACTTAAATCACTATTTTTTTGGCTGTGACAGCACAGTATATCAGAATGCTACCACTGCAGCATTTACTGCCACAGTCAATTTACGTGAGAATAGGTGTGTTTGCTTGTGAGCTTGATACCAAGGCTCATGGCTGGTGAAACTCACTCAAAATGGCAAAATGGCAAAATGGTGAGAGTTGAGAGGTCTGCATAACAATCTGACAAGTGTAATGAGTGGTTTATTCCAAGATAGATATCTTCACTACAGTAGTTAGGGCAACTCATGGCCTGAAGTTGGTTGTAGGGGCCACCCACACCCCAGCTGATATTTTAGCAGTTGATATTTTAGCAGCTGCTCTAACCCTGTTCAGCAGGGTACACCAGAGGAAGGTAGCTGTAAAACCTAGAAAATTGAAAAGCTTGGCAGGTTGCTATAACTACAAGGGTAATGAGCTTGCACAAAACAGCATGAAATAACAGAGTGAAATATCTTGAGTTATTTCACTGGTCAAATACCTAAAAATATCATTGTGAAGATATCTAGGGTAGAATAAAAAATACTTCTTACATTAGTCAGAGTGTGATATGGCAAACTATTTCATGAGCAGGCTCATTTATTTTCACCTGAGCCAGAGTCTATAGTGAAAATAAAGCCTGAGAGTGAAATATCTTGCCATAACACTCTGACAAGTGTAAGTAGTGGTTTATTACACACTAGGTATCTTCACTGCTGTAGTTAGTACTAGGAAGAGTAACTCACAGGTAAAGTTGGTTGTAGGGGCTACCCACATCCTAGCTGATATTTTAGCAGAAACTCTAACCCTGTTGAGCAGGGTAATGAGCTGGGGTACACCAGAGGAAGGTATCAGTGGTTGCTATAACTACAGGGGTAATGAGCTTGCTTAGTATAGCGTGAAATAACAGCCTAAAATATCGTGAGTTATTTCGCGGGTCATGTACCTAAAAATATCATTGTGAAGATATCTAGAGTGGAATAATGTATATTTGACTGCATGTACTAAGTCTAGCTACGTAATAAATCTCCTTGATCCAATGCATTATATTGCAGATCCATCAAACAATTTAGCATTGGGACGCAACTGCTACAAACAGAAAGCTTGTAAGGAGACATGTTAGAGAGAGAGAGCATGGAGTCCCAGCTGGAATTAGGTAAACAATAAATGTAGTGACATGTGAACAAATCATTTATTTGTTTTTATTTATAAGCTCTGTTGCTGGACATGTGCATAATAATAGTATAGCAAGACTAAGTAAAATGAACAAGTCCATTCAAAGTAACTCCAAGTAAAAACTGTACATTGTTGGGTGAATAGGTCACCTTGTAATGTATATACTTTTGTATATTGAGGATTCCCCTTGTTTTATAGCTACTAGGTCAAATTAGAACATATAAGTTTTTGCTTTACTATAATTCTGTAAACATAAACAGTAACCAGGTAAACAACTTTTAAATTGTAATAGCTAACTTGAACAAAACAATTCCATAAAACAAAGATATTAATTAGTGAATAGTAGAAGTAAACAGTTTCTTAAATTCGCTATACCCATCAAATCCTCCCATAGAGGGCGATATTGGATAATCACAGGCGATACGATACTTACGTGTATTATTGCGATAAAGCGATATATCACGATATTTCATAAATAATATTATTAACAAAGTAAATTTTATCCAAACTGAGCTTGCCGTGTTCATCAGCTTCCAGTCCAAAGTTAGTCCTGAGACCAGCCAATAATGGGTCAGTTGAACTCGATGAGAACTCAGAGGGAGGTGACTGAATGGGAAGGAGAGAGCGTTGAGCACGTTTGCTACGAGTGTTCATGGTGAATGAGAATACAAGTGATGACACACTGAATAACTCAAAACACTACTTACAGCGTTCAGAACAACAGAATGTAGCAACTATACGGGTGCAATAATACAAACTAATAACTTGCGTTCGACGAATGAAAGTTAATCTCATGGGGTTGCCAGAGACTCGGAAGGTGTTGAACAGAAGCAGGGCAGACTGTTTGAGAATACTTGAACAGGGGTTGCCTGTAAGCGAAGACAGAAGTGGATCAGAAGTGAAAATCAGGAACACGGTAGAATCCTCAATACCAGATAATCAGGGACTGCCTGAAGTGCCAATAGCGACGAGTTGTAGACTTGTGGGTGGGCTTAACTAAGGAGAGTGGACAAGTAGCAAGGAATAGAACTCGAAATAGCGTGTAGAATAGCTTCTCGATGTAGGTTGGTCTGGTTACCCTCACAGAATTCTTAAAAGAACACTGTAAGGACCACCGCTGGACACCAACTGTGGTGGTACAACGCGACGCAGATAGGATGGCTGCCACCAGGTTGCTAG
>WLWD01003801.1_pt1 | contig 27552 bp, 18 predicted proteins | sample 6712731 | NCBI WGS metagenome assembly WLWD01 (sample SAMN12718690, study PRJNA576275) | sponge metagenome | isolation source: marine sponge | host: Mycale hentscheli | place: New Zealand: South Island, Marlborough, Capsize Point | collected 2014-11-01
ATTTTGGTCCACTGGACACGTCCAACTAAAATACATGCTAACTACATGGTCCGCAGAAGTTTCTCTCCTTTCATTTTAGTCCACTGGACACGTCCAACTAAAATACATGCTAATTACATGGTCCCCGGCAGTTTCTCTCCTTTCATTTTAGTCCACTGGACACGTCCAACTATAATACATGCTAATTACATGGTCCCCGGCAGTTTCTCTCCTTTCATTTTGGTCCACTGGACACGTCCAACTAAAATACATGCTAATTACATGGTCCCTGGCAGTTTCTCTCCTTTCATTTTGGTCCACTAAACACGTCCAACTAAAATACATGCTAATTACATGGTCTCCGGCAGTTTCTCTCTTTTCATTTTGGTCCACCACACACGTCCAACTAAAATACGTGCTAATTACATGGTCCCTGGCAGTTTCTCTCTATTCATTTTGGTCCACTGGACACGTCCAACTAAAATACATGCTAATTACATGGTCCCTGGCAGTTTCTCTCTTTTCATTTTGGTCCACCACACACGTCCAACTAAAATACATGCTAATTACATGGTCCCTGGCAGTTTCTCTCCTTTCATTTTTTGTCCACTAAACACGTCCAACTAAAACACATGGTAATTACATGGTCCCTGGCAGTTTCTCTCTTTTCATTTTGGTCCACTAAACACGTCCAACTAAAACACATGGTAATTACATGGTCCCCGGCAGTTTCTCTCCTTTCATTTTGGTCCACTGGACACGTCCAACTAAAATACATGCTAATTATACATGGTCCCCGGCAGTTTCTCTCTTTTCATTTTGGTCCACTAAACACGTCCAACTAAAACACATGGAAATTACATGGTCCGTGGCAGTTTCTCTCTTTTCATTTTGGTCCACTGGACATGTCCAACTAAAATACATGCTAATTACATGGTCCCCGGCAGTTTCTCTCTTTTCATTTTGGTCCACCACACACGTCCAACTAAAATACATGCTAATTACATGGTCCCTGGTAGTTTTTCTCTTTTCATTTTGGTCCACTAAACACGTCCAACTAAAATACATGCTAATTACATGGTCCCTGGCAGTTTCTCTCCTTTCATTTTGGTCCACTAAACACGTCCAACTAAAATACGTGCTAATTACATGGTCCCCGGCAGTTTCTCTCTTTACATTTTGGTCCACCACACACGTCCAACTAAAATACGTGCTAATTACATGGTCCCTGGCAGTTTCTCTCTATTCATTTTGGTCCACCACACACGTCCAACTAAAATACATGCTAATTACATGGTCCCTGGCAGTTTCTCTCCTTTCATTTTTGTCCACTAAACACGTCCAACTAAAATACATGCTAATTATACATGGTCCCCAGCAGTTTCTCTCTTTTCATTTTGGTCCACTGGACACGTCCAACTAAAATACATGCTAATTACATGGTCCCTGGCAGTTTCTCTCTTTTCATTTTGGTCCACTGGACACGTCCAACTAAAATACATGCTAATTACATGGTCCCTGGCAGTTTCTCTCCTTTCATTTTGGTCCACTGAACACGTCCAACTAAAATACATGCTAATTACATGGTCCCCGGCAGTTTCTCTCTTTTCATTTTGGTCCACCACACACGTCCAACTAAAATACATGCTAATTACATGGTCCCTGGCAGTTTCTCTCTTTTCATTTTGGTCCACTAAAACACGTCCAACTACATGCTAATTACATGCTTTCTCTCTTTTCAATTACACACGTCCAACTAAAATACATGCTAATTACATGGTCCCCGGCAGTTTCTCTCCTTTCATTTTGGTCCACTGGACACGTCCAACTAAAATACATGCTACATGGTCCCTGGCAGTTTCTCTCTTTTCATTTTGGTCCACTGGACACGTCCAACTAAAATACATGCTAATTACATGGTCCCCGGCAGTTTCTCTCTTTTCATTTTGGTCCACTGGACACGTCCAACTAAAATACATGCTAATTACATGGTCCCCGGCAGTTTCTCTCCTTTCATTTTGGTCCACTGGACACGTCCAACTAAAATACATGCTAATTACATGGTCCCTGGCAGTTTCTCTCCTTTCATTTTGGTCCACTGACACTCCAACTAAAATACATGCTAATACATGTCCAAGTTTCTCTCCTTTCATTTTGGTCCACTGCACGTCCAACTAAAATACATGCTAATTACATGGTCCCCGGCAGTTTCTCTCCTTTCATTTTGGTCCACTGGACACGTCCAACTAAAATACATGCTAATTACATGGTCCCCGGCAGTTTCTCTCTTTTCATTTTGGTCCACCACACACGTCCAACTAAAATACATGCTAATTACATGGTCCCCGGCAGTTTCTCTCCTTTCATTTTGGTCCACTGGACACATCCAACTAAAATACATGCTAATTATAAGGTCCCTGGCAGTTTCTCTCCTTTCATTTTGGTCCACCACACACGTCCAACTAAAATACATGCTAATTACATTCAGAGTCTCACTTTAGTATTAGGCATTACAACTAGCTTGACATTTTTTATTTCTAGAGTTATCGAAATAATTGGCATTGAATGACATTGAATGTTACATAAAACATAGGCATTAGCATGTGAAATATATGTGAAGTGTATGTCAATTTTATAGATGTATATGTGAAGATATTTACAAATCACCAAACACTGTCAGCATCACCTATTATATAGAATATATATAATACCATGGAAATAATTTCACTTTGAAGTTACCTGTTATGCTAGATACTGTCAGAGTCACTCTGGTTTTGAGTATTCACACCCTCATCTATACAGTAAAGGTTCCATGCTTTTATATTATATTTGTTAGTAGAAGTGATTACCTTGAAGCTGATTAACTGCCCAGACTGGACCATCTAATGGTGGTTTTGAGGTAGATGGAATCCCAACTTTTCTTACTTTTTTGGCCACTAATCCTATTGGCTGAGGTTGTCTTCTTCCAGCTCTCTGGTCCAACTTGCTCATAAATTCATTTAAATCTAATACAAAATATTATGTTATTATTATTATTATTATTATTATTGTTGTTGTTGTTGTTGTTGTTATTATTATTATATCATCATTGACATTAATAATTTCAAATTTTCTCATTGGAACAGCCAATGACTGAATCATTAATAATTATTATTAAATTTGAGGGAAAAAGTCAGCTTACCATACTTACCATGAGAGCGCCAAGCTATTTTGTGTTCTATGATGCCATTGGGATTGTCTGGGTCATCCGATTCTTCTGTGAGGTATGCTAAAGTAATGTGTTGCCAATACTTCATTTCATTTTTCCTCACTACGGCTGATCTTCGTTGGAATTTCTGTTACAGTTGAGTATTAATTACGATTATGCAATATTCAAATTTGCCTACTTACTCGTTCACGACGAGATCGGTATTTTCTTCTCTTTGACTGATCTTCCACATAATCTCTCTTACCTGATTGCCCTTCTAGAAAACTACGTCTCAAATTTTCATAGCACCTTCTTACTGCAACTTCAAAGTAAATGAAAATATATAAATAGTTAAACATTTAGTGCATTTAATAAAACTTACGGGCTATGTTGGCTTCTTCAAATTTGCAATTTGGTTGTGATACCAATTCCTTTATGATGCCAATTTTCACCTCTTTGTTGTGATGAGAAGAAAATCTGATTTTTTTAAAAATAATTAGTGATGTTTAATATTAGAAATACCTTTCTCATACTCGCTACTTACTGCTGTGAAATATCAAATTGAACTTCTCGTTCTTTGTGAACAGAATACACTTTGTTCTATTAGTAAAATAATTTTTAAATACTACTACTATCAATAATTACTTAGGTCTACCAAACTCACCGATAATGTACGTGTTACAACTCGCTTTCTTTTTCCTTCGCTGCTACTGGCTGCGCTAGACGTCGGCGAAGGTTGCGGGGTAGACAGTTTATTTTCTAAGTATGTCAACTTTTCCTCGAGCGAAGTTTGCCTTTCTTCAATTGCTCTTTGTCCATCTATAACTTTTTGTAAAGCTTGTTGCTGCTGTTGCAGGAAAGAAATAATTTCCGAATTGTTAGGCGTTGAGACTGACATTCCTTTATCGGCCTGATGCAACCTATCTTGAGAGTGTCGGCCCTCCTCAAACTCGAAGTCTTCGTAGTCACTATACTCAGCGGAGGTATTATTATTAAGGGTATTTTCCACTTCTTCCAAAGCTACGCCCGGTCCATAGCAAGCATTTCTCTGTCTTGACGGCGTTGTAGATCTTTCTTGCGTAACAGTGCGAATTAACCGTCCTGCACAGGAGGACGACTTGGAGTAGAACCTTCGGGCCTTGGATGCCATTAATGAAAATGCTGTCGGCAGGAATATGAAAGTGGACAGTTTTTCCTGCAAATTTATGATATCATCAGATATACATCGGCGATGACTTACACTCTTGCGTGCGCGTTTGACGGCACGTAACACGCGCGCAAAAAGTTGGAGCATAAAAAGTATGCATTACCTGTTTATTTTCAGGGTTCGGTAATTTCAATAATAGCTAAATCTCTGATCTATAATCTGATATTGAGAAGAATGGAGAACCGGTATTATTATTGTTATCATTGTTGCAAAAAAGTATCAAAGACACAGTATTATCAGCATAAAAGATTATATTACTCTAAAGAAAACCAAACCTGGATAACATCAAATACGTGTGTAGAGGAGGCAGTTGACCCTGATTCAGACTTCCATTTCTCTGCTTACCAAGATGATAAAGATCAAGAGGATGAGCAGATGGAATGTGGCCAGGAAGAAGAATACATAGAACCATATAGAGAGGAAAGCACTGATGAAGATTTTGATTTGTTACAGGTTGGTAAATATAAATGCACACACACACTAACACGCACACTTACACAAACCCACTCACAAGCACACATGCTACGTGCCATAACTGTAGAAGCCCAATTTTCGAATATTTTTTTAATGGTCTTCTTTCTTAATTTTTCTTGTTTATGAGAGCATTTTAATTCAAATAAAATATATATTACTGATTAGGAGGAACATGAATTAACAGAACTTTGGTTTGATGATGGGGATGACACTGAGACTTCTCCATCAGCTAATATAGACCCTCAATTGATTCCATTGATAAGAATCTACGCCATGTTTTTATCTACTTGGCAGGCACTTTTTCGAATGTCCGATTCTGGAATGAGAGTATTATACAAGTTTTTTGTTGCTTTTATATCCACAATATCAATAGTTTTTCATTTAACCAAACTGAAAGAACTTGCAAATATTCTACCTAATAATGTGAGAAGTGCCCAAAAAATTATTGGAAATACAGCAGATACTTTTATAAAGTATGCAAGCTGTCCAAATTGTAATTCTATATATCACTTAGAAACATGTATAATCAAACAACCTGGTAATACCTTTAAATCCCGTAAATGTTCGTTTATTCCATTTCCTAATCACCCACATTTATCTCAACGTAGTCATTGTGACACAGTGCTAATGAAAAATGTACGCACTTCCTATGGAACTATCCGTCTATATCCAAGGCAATTATTTTGTTATCAAAGTTTAATTTCTTCATTAAAAGAACTATTGAAACGTCCTGGTTTTGTTACTCAATGCGAATTATGGAGGAGGAGGGATTGTTCTAATAATGTGCTAAGGGATGTTTATGATGGCAGAGTATGGAATAATTTTCTCAAACCTGAAGGAGTGCCATTTCTTTCTTTACCATTTAACTTTGCCCTTGCCTTAAATGTTGATTGGTTTCAGCCTTTTAAATACAGTAACTATTCGATTGGAGTAATGTATTATATCTATTCTAAATTTGCCACGAACTGAGAGGTACCTTAAGGAAAATACAATAGTAGTTGGTGTCATTCCAGGACCTCATGAGCCAAAAAAAACTATAAATAGTTACTTAAGTCCATTAGTTAAAGAATTAAATCATTTGTGGGATGGTGTAACTATGGAATCAACTGAAGGATTAAAAGTTATAGTTCGAGCAGCACTCCTATGTACTTCTTGTGATATACCAGCTAGTAGAAAAGTTAGTGGATTTGTTGGACACAATGCCTATCGTGGTTGCTCTCGTTGTCTGAAGACTTTTCCAACTGAAGCATTTGGGCAAAAACCAGATTACACTGGTACTGATCGTTCATATTGGACTCCAAGAGATGCAAAATCCCATAGGCAGCATGCATTAGATCACAAGCATAGCTCAACTCTTGCTCAACAGAAACAAATTGAACGTGATCATGGTTGCAGATACTCAGTTTTGACCGAGTTACCTTATTACAATGTTATTCAATTTAGTGTAATAGACCCTATGCATAATTTACTTCTGGGTACAGCAAAACATATACTCACTGTCTGGATGTCTATTGGTGTTTTAAATAAAGGTCAATTCATATCTATCCAAAACAAAGTAGACAGTTTCAGTACTCCATCTGAAATTGGTAGAATACCACTAAAAATATTATCTGGCTTTTCTGGCTTTACAGCTGAGCAATGGCGTAATTGGACGCTTATTTATTCTTTATTTGCTTTAAAGGAGACAATTCCTAGTGAGCATTATGACTGTTGGCTATTGTTTGTGAAAGCTACTAGTTTACTTTGTCAACGAGAAGTAACCATCCAACAAGTGAATGAAGGAGATTTTTTAATCATGGAATTTTGTAAAGTATTCGAGCAGCTTTATGGTAAGCAGTATTATACCATGAACTTACATCTACATGGACACTTAAAGGATTGTATTTTGGATTATGGCCCAGTGTATTCATTCTGGCTCTTTAGTTTTGAAAGATTAAATGGGATTTTAGGAAGCTATCACACAAATTGTCGCGAAATTTCATTACAGTTAATGAGAAAATTTACTTCCAGCGTAAGACATGGTGTTGACAGTTGGCCAGCGGAGTATAGGGATGACTTTTCATGCTTGTTAACTAAACATGAATACGTAAAAGGATCCTTGCAAGCATGCTCTTTCCAACAAGCTTTACTCATCAGTGAACCAAAAGACATAAAGCCTTTACCACCTGTTCATGAAACTGCTTGGAAACCTCACCAAAAATTATTAGTTTGTGAACTTTTTTCATCAGATGTTGACATTCAAATTTTGTATGATATAGCTCCTGCTCTGTCTGTTGGTGGACGATTTATACTTGGGTCCAGCAGAAGTAGATTTATCACTAAGTCACATGTGTTGGCTATGCATCCAAAACACAATAAACTTTACTTAGCTAAAATTGAACATTTTGCAAAGGTAGTTATACAACATTACTCAACAACAACTTCTAAATGGATAGCATGTGTAAGTTTCTACCATGCTCATGACTATCAACAATGGTTTGGTGGACCAACATCTGTTTGGACTCGATCTGTTTTCGAAAATTCATATATTTTACTTACTGGGATTCATTGCCAAGTTGCAATTTCTGAAGCAGACATAAATTTTGGGCATGAACTTGGAATGCAAACAGTATTTGTGGTGTCCAGATTATCTAACAGTTTCAATGATTAATAGTTTCATTCATTTTTAGCTATATATAATTTCTTTAAAAATATATGATTTTGTAATCTAAATACATCATTGCAATTATAATTGGGTTACATTAATTGATTATTCAATGCAGCTGGTTGTGGTAGTAGCTGCAATGTTTCCCTCTTTATCCCATTTTCCCACCTTTTTTGTGAATTGTGTGCAGAAATTTAGCTCCAACTTTACAGCTGCTTCCTGGAGCCTGCTTTTAGCTGCTGCTCAAGTACAACTTGGGAACATTTTACTTACCCTTAGTTATATTACCTGCAGCTGCTTTAAGGTGGGGTCTGGCGGGAGGATCTCCATTTAGCTGCAAAAAAGCAGCTAGGACATTTAATCCTCTTAACTAACTATCAAGGAGCAGCCTTAATTGGCAGTAATTAAAAAAAAAAAAATAAAAAAAAATAGTCTACCAATTATCTAAATATAATCTAAGTGTTTTAGACCCTGACAATAATGGCATAATAAATGTCACTAGTGGTGTCATACTAGCAGATTTAGTCCCAGGTTAGCTAATAGTTATAATTCTTACCTATAAAATATTTCAAAAGATAAAGATTATGCCAACTTAAATGTAACAATATTTTATGCAGTTAAGTTAATACATCATAGCTGAAATATGCTTCAGTTAATAAATTTTGAAACTGACTACTCTGGAAATGAGTTGCTCATGTATAACAAAAACAAAAGGAAGAGTGTGCAGGACATTATCTGCCACAGATTAATTATAAATTTGAATTGAGATTGGTTTGATTGCATATTGTTCAAGTATCATTGCCACTTGCTGTCCCCAGTCCAGTAACCAGCAAAATATTACGTAGATTTATATTTAGCTTTGAACAAGAAAGTGCTAGATTTATAAAGTGTCATGAATACCAGTTTACAGTGCAATTTTCACTGAACACAGAGATAGAATTCACCCTACCAAAGAATTAGAGAGAAACTTTAATCCCACTAAATTTATCACAATATAATGGTTCAATAATTATATCTAGTGCCTTGATTAGTGCACAACCTGTGCCTAACAAAATTACTTTTGCGATGTAAAAAAAAAATTCCCCAAAGGTACAAAGGTGGTGTGAGTGATTTACTCTCCAGCTAGTCTGGCGAGCCAGACTATTTACCGACCATGCGGTGAAGGAATAGGTCTGGTCACCATCCATAAAAAACATTTCGTTCTACTGAAATGTAATTAATACATTATTTGTATACTTCCTGTTAGGATGCCATGGTTAACTTTAAAGAGTTCCACTAAATTGGGTTTTGCATAAGTTTGTTAAAAGCTGGATAAACCAGCATTGCGGTCATCAAAAAGTAGAGACAGCAAGAAAGGGGCATGCTAGCCATATAAGGTAATAATATAGAGCAAAGAAACTTCTCTAAGACTGTTAGAAAATTTTTTTAAATTATACTTGATCAATTTATTTGTAGCTTTCTTCATCACCATAGGTCCCAAAACTTATTTTCACTCATCAGCAGATCACCATAATGTCTCTAAACTGATAGAGGTGGGGAGCTGGGAACCACACTAAAGAAGCGTAACCTCACACAATAGGAGTGGGGGATTTGTGAAGGAGGTTCAACTGCTTTCAGAAATTAATTTCTATCACAACACAGTGTTACATTCACTTCGGTTGTTGTTCAGAGTCAGATATAAAGTCCAATAAGCAAGTATTTTACAGTGAATCAAAATTATCAACGTAGTATAACTCAAATTAATGAAAGAAAAAAACCCCTGTAGGTTCAATGAAAGTGCACAAAGAAGTGGGATATGGTAGAATGACAGGTGTTAGTCAGGCTAGAATGTTCGCAGCTTCATTCCAGTTACCTTGAGAAGGACAATTTACTAGGAGGCCATCATCTTCTTGTGGGGGAGTGGCCCACCGCAGAATTCCTTACTGTTCACTGCATCTAAAAATCAAGAAAAAAAAAATATAAATATCAAATATAATATTTCACAATTTTTTTCTCAGCCCTTTCACTCATTAGATGTACTTTCTGCCTTTCACAGGCTTTTTAAATACAATACACAATTAAAAAATGTTTGGCTATCAACGTGAGACCACTCAGGGGGCTTCTCTGGCATTTCTAAGTGGTCTTCCCAGGAAATGGGTGTGATTTACTCTCCAGCTAGTCTGGCGAGCCAGACTCTTTACTGACCATGCGGTGAAGGAAAAGGTCTGGTCACCATCCATAAAAAACATTTCGTTCTACTGAAATATATTAATAGCTGATTCAGTCATTTCATGTATTCATTGTTAACTTTCTGGCACATATGAAACAAAAAGTGCAGTCTTCAGTCATACCAAATCTATTTTATTTCCAACTCGCAAACCATTCTAGATTGAAAGTTGTAATTTACTACTACCGTCTTCTCCTTGAAAAACGGTTTGGTTGATGTGGAGTTCCTAACACAATAAGCTGTGCAGCACCTTAGAACTAGGTGTAAAACTACACCCACAAAACGTGCAATACATGCATGCGAATTATAAATGGTTAGGTTTCATTAGAGGAGCATACGCCCACTTTTGGAAAAAAGTGATCTGGCCATAGCCAGACCGCGGCGCCACTTGCTTACCGCACAGCGCTCTACAACAACCAGCCGGCAAAACACTCCAATTCTGTATTTATACTGTTAAGGGGTACTGCTATGCTACAGTCTCACTCTTAATAGGCCAATGAAATTTTTATTTTTTATCTGTGTTTTTTTTTTCCTGTGCTAATTTATCACTTCACTGTCATAGCTGAGTCACGGAGTGCTTGTGTGCAAGTGGTAGGGCTTTAAACAGGATCTTTTTCTGGGGGGGGAGGTAATCCTAACAGGGATTCATACAGGATTTTTGGCTAGGGGGGGGGAAATATACATGTGCGTAAATGAAACTTATTTAGGTTGATATTTAAGAAAAGAATAGACGCATCAGTCTGTGAACTATTGAAAGAGATCATTAATTTTACTTAATTTACCAAGTTATTCATTGGACTAATGTTATTATTATTATTTTTTGTCAATCTTCTAATATTCTTGGGGGGGGGGGAATCCCAGTTTCCCCCCCTTCCCCCCCCCTGTATGAAACCCTGAACGTGAGCTGCTTTGTCCACTGTAAACTTCAGAGGTATACGGGGATTTTTTCAGAAACATTTCAACTTTTGAACACACTCCTTGTCCTTCCTTGGAACAGCATCAGTTAAAAGATCTTCCAGCTATATGAGGCTCAATAAGACCCGTATACGCAGCAGTATCACTGACTAAAACCTTCGTCAGCTCGTAAGAATTGCCATTGAGGCCTTGAACTTTAGGTAGTAAACTTGGATGAAGTTCTAGAGATTTTCAACCAAAAAAGTAGAAGAATTGTGTTTTGGTTTACATTTTTTAATAATAAAAAATAATTTTGCTCTGATACCATTTATAATTATAATTAATTCAAATTTCTTGGAGGGGGGATTCCAGCCTCTGTATGAAGCCCTGTGATCCAGGGTTCAATTCCTGGTGACAGCCAAACATTAAAAAAAATTCTGTATGGTTTTAAAAAAAGTCGTGAAAGAGAGAATACATCAACAAAAATATTTGTACAACAACATAAAAAATAAAATAAACATACCTTAGTAAACCAAATTTAGTCTGTCACTTGAAGTACAACATAAAGACTTTAGTACTCTGCAAAACACATAACACACACACACACATACAACAGTATGGTACATATAAATAAATGGATAAGAATTTTAGACATTGATTGAACTCAGATATAATTATTGCACTAGAACAGTTACATTTCACTTAAGTACTACTGTCTTAATGAATGCTTATTGCATATATATTTTTTATTAATGCTCATCTACACAATAACATAGGAACCACGATGTCAAACATTCAGTATGCAGATACGGCAGTTCTGGCGTCCCAGATTAATGCCAATGGCACAAACTTAGACCAAGCAAAACTTTAAAGTGTGAACTGACAACACAACAAAAACCGAGAAATATATGGCTGGTAAATGACACGAATGGCTGCAGTCAAGTCACTTACACTAGTTCAGGTTTACATAATGGCTAACTGACATTCTACTGTGTTACCAATTAGCATCAATTCTAGAATAATTTCAGGTGCAAAGCCACACCTCAAAACCACAAGCAAAACATTTTTTAAGTCACTGACTTTAAATCACAGGTAGAGCTATTTTACTTGGAAATATACACCAGCACAGTAGACATTGAATTTCTTTCCTCGTCAATATTTTGAGAAAGATTATGGAGCGTCTCCTTTGGGAGGACTTGGTACAAGTGGCTTCATTATGATCAGAGTTGCGATCAAGCATTCTTGTGAAGGTACAAGTTCACCATAATTAATATCACTGGTGCCACACCCAGTTTACTAAATACCTATACGGCCATGGCAGTTTAGGTTGCTCTGGCCCTGCATAAGAACCAAGATAGCACAAGACAGAAGGGGGAGATGATAGTTTGTTTATCACATGAACATTAACAAACACACATACACATGCACAATCCTCTATAACACTCAACTTCTTCCTTGCACCCAACTATCCTCAAATCAAATCTCAGGTGATAAGGTATAATCCATTAGACACAAATGGGTACATAAATTAGTGTGTGTGTGTGTATGAGTGTGTATATGTGTGCATGTGTATGTTTGTGTATATGTGTGTGGTGGAAGGTCCTCTTAACCCTTTCACTGCCGTAGACACCACGTGGCGTTCTGCATTTGGTAGGCAGTTCTCCTTATTAAAAAAAATCAATTATCCAATATAACGCTCCACTAATTTTGTTTATATGTTGCTCTGACGTAGTACTTCGTGTAATAAAAATATAGAAATGATAGCACAGGTATTTAGTTGTTGTTGTTTTTTTACAATTATTGGAACACTAACTGTTGAGTTGTCAGTTGGCCCGAAAATATTTAATAGTACGAGGTTCAGAAGCTGATCAGAATCCACCTAATAGAAGACGAACAAGCTGTGTACTCTATCTGAACTACAGGTCATCTGAAATTGAGTTACAGTTAGTACAGTTGGTAATGATAAGTCAAAATTTTTTTTTGGCATAATTCAGCGAAGCAAGCGAGCTGACTCTCTAATGAGTTCGCGATATATATATATATTTAGGTCTAGAAATTGTTTTTGTTCTTGCGTGGGCGTACGTGTGTACCCTTTCTCCTACGCGCTTGCCGGGTAACCTTCTTAGCAACATTTTGTTTTGTTTACCCGCCCGTACGAAGTAGCGATGCCCAGTAGACAAAACGTTAGAAACGCTCGGTCAAGAGCTTTGAGGGCGTTAGAAACTCCTGAAGAAAAATTAGTAAGGAGAGCGATAAGAAATGAAAAAGACAGGGCAAGGAGGAGGAGAGCTAAAACGAAACAGAAACAGGTAGCAAAGTAAAGAATCTGACAGTATTTTGTAGCCACACCAAGCATGCATGGAATAGCTGTAATTACAGGGAACATGCATCGCTCGCTTCACTATTTTGTGCTATTAGAGCACATCACTAGTAGTAATCAGTTTTGTCTGTACTTGCTGAATGCGTGTGCAGAAATAAAAATAAAATATTATTACATTTTCATGTTACCGAACTGGTCATCATAAACTTGGCGGTGAAGAATCTTACATTATCTGGAAATCACAGAACCATAGAAACACCTGACATGAGCTCCTGTGTAACTAATGACTAACTATCATGTGTATTACTTTCATTTATTTCATAACTGTAGCTATGTGTGTGCGTATGTGAGACCAGGTAATTGTGCATGGCTGTTGTCACGTCATTGACCAAATGATCCGGGAACTCTTCACCTTTCATTTGCATTCAATACTTTACAAATGAAGAGTTGAATACATACAATGTGTGTGCAGTGTGTATGTGTGTGTGTGTCCGGCCACACATACAAAAGGTTTCAAAGGATTATTCTGTTAGTAAATGAAGTGACAAGAGTTTAAAATTTTCAGACTCTAAGTCGCTCCCTATATATTTCAGGTTGTCAAAGTGTGCATTAAATGGAAATGGATAACTAAAATAATTATGATAAATAAATATAGTAATCAATAAAAGCCTATTTCTATTTGCAGTTAAAAAGTCATTCTAGAGTTCCTCACCTATAGTTGTATAGAAGTCCAGGAGTCATCAGCACGCGTGTAGACCAGTAGTCACCACAATATACACATCCCACTTCACATTCCTATATTGAAAGTGTATGTCTTAAAGTAAAATTAGATTTAACATAATTCAAGATTCTAAGATTTGTGTTATCGTGCTTGCAATTCTAACGAATGTAGACATTTTTAGCGAAACAGGCTAGTTTAGTACGGTAGAAGTTGTTAAAATTTACACCTTCCATATTATATTATATTAATATTAACTTCCACAAAACTTTGAAATTGGGGCAATGTCTCCACGAAAGTCAAAATAATATCTGGGATGTGTATATGTGTGTGTGTGTGTGTGCATGTGTGTGTGTGTGACAGGTGAAGGGGGGCGCAGGGAGGCAAAGTACTTCCCTGTCTAGCTCAAGTGCAGTGGAGACCTCCTATTCCAAATTATCTGGAAACTGAAAAAGCCACAAAAACTTTATCAATTGAAGAAATCACGAAGAAATATCATTTCCTTAGCACCAAAAGATATGATTAATGCTCAGTGTCATAATTTTGAAGCACAAGAGATATTACAAGCTATGCACTTGCCATATTCTGCCTCACACTGCTCATGTGGAAAGAATTTTCTAACAAATGAAACTATCAAATTAGACAAAGAATTAGATAGGCCATTGTACATTGCTTTAAATTCACCAGAACAGTTATACAATGATGACTAATTGATATTTGGAACAAAATAAATCACAATGTGTACTATTTTTTTTACTTGTAAATATACTGCAATTAATTTTAAGACGTCTTCAATCCCTAAGGGGAAGGGCGGCAAATGGCGAGCGAGCGAGACACTTACAGGGGTAACACAATTGAAAATCGGGGATGTTTGTTTATTTATTTACTTGTATATATGTATGGACGTATGTATGACATTTTGTACTTTGACCCTCGCGTTTTTGTGTTAGTTATGTGGTCGATCCCGTCCCAAATTGCACTAAACAGAATCCTCTGGTTTATTGATCAGTACCCGTATCACCCTAGAAATTGAATTGTTTACCGTTTTGAATTCTTTTGCGGGCAGTTAAAACTTGAAAACTTAAGGGACTTCCATTTCTATTCGAGTTAGTGGCGGTGGTAAGTCAATGCGCTCTTTGGCATGGTTATAAGCCGTGCGCAACAGTATTTACTTGAAAATACATTGTCCACTAGACTACCGCCAAGGTAAGTCTGTGTAGGTGCATGTCCAGTTGTGTCAAAGCATTGTGTGTTACAACCACTACTTAGCTAAAGAATTTGTTGTTGTTGTTTTTCCTTCAATTCAAGCAGTTGCAGAGAGTTGTTACTATGGCACTGAAATCCCTTTACCCTGTATGCTAAATTAAAAAACTGGACCTTATTTTCAGTAGCTTCAGTGTTAGAAGTCAAAATCATTCATATAAAATAGTATAGTCTTTAGGCTCGCTCGCCATTTGTGCTCAAGCACATCACTAGTTATATATGTAATAATTGGCAGTGAGTGTGAGAATATAACCCAATAAAAAAAATCAGGGATATATTATTGTATATAAAATATGCTTGGACATAATGTATGTAATTTTTGTACTTCTGATTTTTGTGTTCGCTCGCTACACGCTGTTAGTCATCACTGTTCATACATGAAAATTCATTTCCCAACATGCCAAGCCACCGAGAGAATACAATGTAATGTGTTGGTATAACCAGTGAATGAGTGCATGTGAGAATGTTGTGTGTTACATGTGCTGACTAGCTAAGAACAAACAATAAATACATAAATTTGCTTCTTTTTGTGTTAAACTTCTTCGGTTCCTTCCTGTTTCTTTTGTTAGTAAGCAAGTCTTGAGAGTGAGGATGTGTATAGCGCAATAATTCCTTGGAAAAGCTTTTTTTTTTTAAAGTTCCAAAAATTGCCGCGAGTGGTCTCATACGTTAATTTAAAAATGTCGGCTGTGTACATTATTTGAACAAATTGTGCATAATGATTTTATAAAGATGAATTTTACCCTTTCACCACTGGTGAAACACCAAGTTAACACACAATACGAGAGGGTCAAAGTACAAATGACTTGCGTACGTCCCCACACATAAATAAACAAATATCCCCAATAGTCAATTCGACACCACTGTATAGTGTCTCACTTTAAACAATCACAAGAAACAAAACTAAAACAACAACAACCAACATTCAATGAAAAAAAGCAAACTACCAGTCCTAAATCCATATCGTGACTTATAAGACCTGCAACTGACACGTAGCCACACTCTAAACATAGCCATACACATTTTTGAAACTCACACTGCTTTGATGGACATGCCTATGTGAAAGTGTATATACCTTACACTGACCTGTGTTTCGCCACATAATTCAAGCTTGCAGCTGTTGTAGCTACTTACAAAATTAAAATTCTGGGAGGAACTACGAAGGTACGGGGGTGGAGGATTTAAGCGTGCCCCTAACACCTTTGCACGAAACCTGGTTATACAAGCTAAAAATGACACTGTGGTTCCGAAGCCGTGATATTAGCACTTGTGCGTTTAGAGAAACTGACCAATTTACTGACGTTGCCTTAGAGATACATAATAAAGCGATAATGATGTAATAAATTGTTTAAACCATAATTAAGCAATGGGCAATCTGAAAAAGTCATTCAACAATAATTCAATGAAGAATAAGCAGATAAGTAAAATAATTTCACTGAAGTTTATCAGAATTGCATGAACTAGAATGACAGGAATTCTACACGATTTTTTCACTGGGGGGAGAGAGAGAGAAGAGAGAGATTTGTAAAGTCACGAAAACCATTTAGCCACATGAAAATGGTGAAGTCATGATCATGAAAGCTTGAACAAACTACTATGAATTGCTACAATTTTATATTCAGAAGAGGTAAAAAAAATAATTAGGGTTGAAATCCTAAATAAATTCAGAAGAGGTAAAAAAAAATAAGGGTGGAAATCCCAGGGCTCCCAAAAACTGCATGAAACCATGGGCCTAAAACAAAGTAGACAACATTATGTTGATTATATGCAATGATTTTCTCCCCCTCATTGTCCAGGAGCACACTGAAGGATGTTAGGGTAGTCATGGGAAAGGTTATGAGTGAGGATAATTTTGGTGGAGTATGTTTTAGAATAATTCAGTAACTAGAAACCGTTCAACGTGGACCCACACTTTCTCACAAAGAAATGAAAATTTTCAAGAGTAGTAAGGAACAAACTAACTGGGAGCTTATCATATAGCTAAAACTACCACAAAATATCACTACCATAATTCAGGCATTCTACTTTCATTCATTCATTTATGCAGTATCTTAGAAAAAATTGTTCAGGAAACACAACTTCACCGGGAGAACACCGCACGGGGAGAACACTGATCGGGGTGCCCAATGCAGCTAATTATAAAACTGACTGCTAGCCTTAAAACTACTTACCCACAAGTATAAGCCAGGGTAGACTGCGAAAGCTTCTTCCCAGTCCACCAGACAAAGTAGAGCTGTAGTAGGAATCAGTAGACTAGCGCGCAACAATAGTTTAGACGACCACTTCCAGTCTAGAATTTTACTTCTATGGTAAAGGGTTTTAAACTTATTTAACCTGGGGATAGTTACTTACACTTAACTGGAAAAGGGTTTTCCATGAGCTAATACGGTACCTTTACCTACTGCTGCCCAGCATAGATGTAGGTAAAGGGTCTGGTAAGGTATTGCCAATTAAAGATATCATGTTGTTTGTGCGGAGAAATAATAGAGGCTTGTGCAGTATGCAGCAGTGAAAAATCTATTTGACGACATTGACCAGCAGGGATTCAGATTTTTTTTATTGCTTATGCAGTTTAGCTATGTAGGTTATAGTCTCTGGTTGCTGAATTAGGCAGTTCAGCAAAATACTGGAGCATTTAAGAAAGGGTTTAGCTAATATTGTGTAGTGTGTAAAGTAAAGCAAAGTCCCTTATACCTATCCAAAAGTGAGGTTTAAAATGGCTAAGTGCATGCATGCTGCGTGCGTGCGTGTGGGCATGCATGCTGCGTGCGTGCGTGTGTGCATGCATGCGTGTGTGTAAATATAGCCAAAGAATCAATTATTCTTTCAAAGTATTACCTATTCCCCTCTTTTCCCTCTCTCTTTTCCTTCCTTCTATTCTCCTTCCTTCTATCTCAATACTTTATTCCCACTCACCTCCAACCCCCCACCTCCTCCCCTATATTATTATTATTGATATTATTATTATTATTATTATTATTATTATTATTATTATTATTATTATTATTATTATTATTATTATTATTATTATTATTATTATTATGTGTATATCAACTTTGTGTGAGTCCAGGTGATTGTGCATGGCTATTGTCAAGCCATTGGACAATATGATCCTGGAACACTCTCACCACTCATCAGTGGCGTAGCTGGAGAGAAACTGCTGGAGGGTCCTAGTTTTGTGACCTATAAATGTATGAACCAAGTTTAAATTGAATTTATGACTAATTGATAAAATATTTTTGATGTGAAGGGCCAAGGCCCTCCAGGCCCCCCTCAGCTACGCCACTGTCCCTCATAGGTTAATAATGAAGAGTTAACAAAAAAAGTATGTGTGTGTGTGTGTGTGTATGTGTGTGTGTGTGCATGTGTGCGTGAGGTGCTATGTTTCCTCTTTGGACCATGACCTTGTCAATGGAGGGGTTTAAGCGCACCAATGAACCCACAATTGTTAAGTTTTGGGGGTAGTTGCTGACTAAGCATGGTCCAAGTAGACTAAAGTAAATAGATCCAGGGCATTGCCTGATGGTGCCACTTAACAAGAACTCCATGTAATCTCAAGTACGTCCTGTTTAAAGCTTATTATGAGATGCTGGTGCCAGTAATGCTTAGGGTATGTCATTCTTGCTCACCTCCCCCCCCCCATCTTGGAAAACCACTTGACCAATTACTGGCAGTGGTGACAAGGTTAAGGTGTTAAGTATAAGATACATTAGTGAGATTACTGGTTCACCAGATGTAAGATGTACGGTACTTTCTTCTTAGTAACTGTGACCAGGCAGCTAACCAGAAATTAATTAGTAATATTAAACATTTCATTTGTAGTTACATAAAAAATTATTGAGTATAATGATACCAAAGTGCAATTTTAAACTGTAAAAGTGATCTGTAGTAAATCATTCAGTTCTTGCATTTTGGGCACACCCAGGGTTTCTTCTTGCTATTCCAATCTTTATTACTTATTCTGCTACATTCCCTGTGGTACCACTCTCCACATTCATCACAGCATACCATACTACGACCTTTTTCAGGCTGTCGACAGCTACAATAAATTGGTATCTTTTGAGTGTCAAAAGTTGCCTTTCTTTGCTCACTTTTGCTTGGAAATGTTGTGAGAGTTTTGCTCTCAAATACTTTCAATAATTCTGATCTTAACGTTTCTTGGTTAAAAGTTATGAGTTCAGGTTTTTGTCCATTACAAATGGCAGCTGCAAAAGCGATCGCTAAGGGACCACAGTCAGAACCTCCCTTCTGAATTTGAACATTCATATAATTTACTTTGATGTCTTTGCTATTTGTGTGCAGTAAGTCTGCGATTATTTCTTCTAGATCTTCACTGAGTAGTAAATGCATGCTGTCATAAATTTTGACAGTGGCAGGTTGACATCCTACTGTAGATACTGTCATCCAATGGTTGCCGCTGTGGTTTAATATTTGCACAAAGGGGTTTAAGTGATGAACAGTAAATGTCCTTGTGTATTGCAATGTAGGGCTTTCCAGTCCAGCTATACCATAGGTATTTCTAAAAATGGTCTGTGCTGCATCTATGTGACGGTCATTTAACCACATGTTGCTGGTTAGGATATTCTTATCAGTAATTGAGAGTGAGATTTGGCCAACAACAGTCCATATTTTTTTCTCCTGTACTGCATTCGTTTCTGCTACCTCAATCACTGCAGCAGACTGCATTGCAGCTAGCTTTTGAGATCCTGTATTAATACATGTTCGACCAGGATGACATTGTGGTCCACATATGTTACCCTGCCGTTTGCATGAACATTTCTTTGTGGCACAGCGAGTTTGGCACATACACTGCTGACCAGCTGGAGGCTGAGCTTCAGGCTGCATTATCACATGGATAGCCTAAATAATATTTGAAAATTTATTTGAATCTTAAAAAAAATGGTAGACAATGAGACCAAAGAGTCTAGCACATTTAAAGTGCTGCAACACCATTTCAATTAGTATGAGTAATAGCACGAGTAACCATGGTCTTCAAGATAAATAGCACAAGTAAAACACAATTGAAGCAAAGCTGATTGCTATTTATTGCTTTATGAATTGCTTTACGAGTGATATTTATCCCTAATACCATAGTTAGCCGTGCTATCACTCGCTAATAGTATACCTCTATCCTTACCTAAAACCATCGTTTATTTTAAACAAACTTTTTAGCAAAAACTATGGCATTACTAAGGCTAATCGCCCCACGCGTGTGCACTTACCCATACGATTTCACTTTGATAAGTGTACTATTTCAACTTAACTGTGCTGTTTCACTTATCCCGGGCTATTTCAATTAAACGGTGATTTTTACCTATACATTTTTGAATGGGCAGTTTACGTGGTATACTATTATGCATAATAATTTCAACCAGGATTACCTTTTCATATGTAGTGTTTTCTGAGCTTGCATCAATAGACATCACATTTTTAGTTAATTCCTGCCACATTATATACTTTAATTAGAGATTAGTAATTTGAACTGATATTTAAAACAAATAAGCAATAATATTCACATAGACATACAGCTGCTATAATAAAAAAAATTGTTATTTGCCCATTTCAACCTAATCATGCATAAAGCACATGTTGAATAAAAAAAATAATAGAATTAATAAATGAGAAAATTAACTTTCTAATTGGTTACTTTGATATGAATAAATGTTAATTATTATATGTATTATTCCGATTTATCACTGCAGTTGATCTTTTTAATAGTACTGGCATCCCAAAGGTATTCAAATAAATGAGAACTTCATGTACTTATGCATGCTGTAAATCTACACATACATTGTCTTCTGTAATGGTACCCATTTCTTCTGCATTCGTTTCGGCTACCTCAATCACTGCAGTAGACTGCATTGCAGCTAGCATTTGAGATCCTGTATTAATGCATGCTCGACCAGGATGACATTGTGGTCCACATATGCTACCCTGCCGTTTGCATGAACATTTCTTTGTGGCACAGCGAGTTTGGCACATACACTGCTGACCAGCTGGAGGCTGAGCTTCAGGCTGCATTATCACATGGATAGCCGAAATAATATTTGAAAATTTATTTGAATCTTAGCGTTAAAAAAAAAAGCTAGACAATAAGACCAAAGGGTTTAGCACATTTAAAGTGCTGCAACACCATAGCAGTTATGCATAATAATTTCAACCAGGTACATTACAATCTGATTACCTTATCATATGTAGTGTTTTCTGAGCTTGCATCAATGGACATCACATTTTCGGATAATTCCTGCCATGTGATACACTTATTTGCTACAAGCATTAATGATGTATTATTAATTAGAGATTAGTAATTTGAACTGGTATTTAAAGCAGACAAGCACTAATATTCACAGTTGTTGTAATAAAAAATTGTTTTAATATCGAAATTTAACTTTGCCCATTTCAACCTAATCATGAATAAAGCACATGTTAAATGAAATCAAAAATTATAGAGAATTAATAAATGAGAAAATTAACTTTCTAATTGGTTACTTTGATATGAGTAAATGTTAATTATTATATGTATTACTCCAATCTATTAATAATAATCACTGCAACTGATCTTATTTATAGTACTGGCACACCAAAATTATTCAAATAAGTGAGAACTTTGTGTATTTATGTATACTGTAAATCTACACATACATTGTCTTCTGTAATGGTACCCATTTCTTCGATTGTCATTATGTCTTCTTCCGCTGTCTTCTATCACAAAAGACATCAATTTTCATATAATTATGTATGAGTCAGTGCATGGTACACATTTAGAGTTAAATATTGTAGTGTTTTATTAATAATTTTAAATCAATACTTATCAGTCCAGCTAATAAAATCTTATTATATTTACATTGCTGTGAGTAATGACTTCCTTTTCAGATTTTTCTGATGTTGACACAAGTTCCTCAAATTCGATTCATAAATATTTAATACAAACATGGAAGGAAGCTTATGAATGTTGAATAAGGAAACGAGGAAGGATATTTCAGATATTGATAACAGGACGGGTAAAAGGTGTACTTGCCTTATGCGCATTAAAACTAGAATGAAAGGGATAAACACTGATACTTAATTGACACGATAAGTAGCATGAATTTTTTTTACATTATTAACATACTAACAATTAACTAACCATATCTGTGTTCTTGTAAATTTTCAAATTTATACTGCTAATTCCCTGCTTGAGAATTTTCCCAGACTTGCTTTTTAATTTGTATGTTCCTCTGGTTGTTTGTTCAGCAATTTCATATGGACCATCCCAATTAAACTCCAACTTTCCTCCTTTTCTTGTCTGCTTGCGGCTGTTGTAGTGCCATACCTTATCTCCAACATTAAAGTCTGGCTTCTTATGCTTAGCATCATACCTTTTCTTTTGTTTTACTTGAGCCTTCTTTATATTCTCCTTGGCTTTAGTATTGATTTCATCAGCCCATTGAAGCATTGATTCCATGTGTTCATCAAGGTCATTTGCTGATGGAATTCTAAAGTGCACATGCCATTAATCCACCATTGTACATTTAAAGCCAATTAGTTATATTATACACCAGCGTTTTTTTAATACCTTAGGAGATATTTGCGTCACCTCCTGGAAAATTGTTTTGCTAATCCTCCTCACACTGAAATTAATTGTACTCAATGTTTATGGAATTTTAAAAACTCTAAACTGGACATGAGTTGTAAAAATTTACAAAATCAGAAGCAGGTACTGTAATGGCAGTGCTATTAAAGTTTTTAAACGTTAACAACCTATTGGTTGCCTAATAAATGTCTTCCCTCAAGGCAGATTACTTTGCAGTGATATATGTGACTGACTTTAGGAAAATAGGGCTCAAAGCAGCATGCTTGAATGTTGATAAAAATATTCCATACATTGGGAATAGCTAAAGCTAAAATGATAAAACTAAAGAGCTCAATATGCCCATTATGTGATGATTATTATTATTATTGTTATTATTACTATTATTATTATTATTATTATTACTATTATTATTATTATTATTGTTATTATTATTATTATTGTTGTTGTTGTTGTTATTATTGTTATTATTATAATTATTATTATTATTTTTGTTATTGTTATTATTATTATTATTATCATTAGTATGTTTTTGTTTGTTTATTTGTTCGTTTTTTTGTTTTTTGTTTGTTTGTTCATTTGTTTGTTTGTTCATTCGTTCAGTCATTCATTTGTTCGTTCACTCGCTTATTCATTCACTCAACTGTTCATTCATTCATTCATTAATGCATGCATTCATTCACTTTATTGTTTTTATGCTCATTACTGATTACTGAATAGCATTTTACTCCCTCAATTTATTTTAATCTCCATTTGCTCTTCTTCCTCCCCCCTCTCCCCCTATAACCTCCAAATAGATGGAAACATTATAGTCTGGCAATCACTTAGCTCATGGAGTATTAACATTAAACATTTTAATTTTAACTCACGTAGAAACTTCATCAGCTTTTTCAGATTCCATTGGAAGTGTGATGTCTACAGGCAATCTGGCTTCCCGCTTATACAAAAGCTTAAAGGGAGTGTATTTGCTGGAATCCTGTTGACTTGTCCTAAATATATAAATAATTCATTCAATCCACTATTTTTTATTCCATTGGTATCAATTCTGATTCTTTCCATAATATAGAAATGAAAGTGAAGATAAGTTACCACAGGTATCGAATATAGTATGCTCAAATAGCGACCAAGCACTCTGCTACTAAAATGTGGAAGACAATGGACGTCTGATTCTCACATGTATCAATGTAATCGTCCCAATTATTTTGCCTCTCTCCACTCAGCTTTATTAACATGTTGGTGAGAGTTTGGTTGAATCTTTCTACTAAACCATTAGTTTGAGGATGATAAGCAGCTGAAATTTTATGCTCCACTCCGGTCTTCTCAAACAAATACTGGTTAACCTTACGAAAAAAGACCAACATTAATATCATTTCTAAGCAATGTCATTCTATTTCCAGCTTTCAAATACTGAAAATGCAGTGTAATTTTTTTTTTATAAAATGAATTTAGTGGTTTTATTGCATGTGGTAATTACCTGATTCACAAATTCTCTTCCCTGATCAGATTGAACAATTACTGGGCTGCCATGTCTTGTAATAAGTGTGTACAAGAACTGTGCTACACAAGAAGCAGATTTGTCAGGAATTGCCGCAGCCTCTGGCCATTTTGTGAAATAGTCACAATAGGTGACTATGTATGCAACACAGCCAATAGACTTTCTCATTCACAGAGAAACAGTGTTAACTCTGGACTAAATTGTGTTGTACCTTTTAATTAAATTTCATTTTTGACTTTTTAATAAACAATAAAGCTTACAACAAAATACTGACAACATGATGATATAAGTTTGCTAGTTTAAGTGTGAATAATGTCAAAATACTCACAAAACTCATCTTATTGTGAAAGCATCTCCTGCAGTATAATTGTCCAAAGTTCGAGAATAAAAATTTCCCATCAATTTTGGCAGAATTGCTTGATCAAAAAGAGTTTTAGCTTGAACAATATTAACTTTCCAAAGTTATCATCAGGATAAATTCTTTCAATATTCAAATCATTTTCATTTTACAAAAATATGATATTATAAACATGATTTAAAAAATTCTATACATTTTTGGTTTCCTGGAACTGACCTGGTAATAGTAGGCATGGTTATGCTTTCATTGAAATTTGCCACTACTTTCTTCCAAGCAAAATGTAGTATCCTTTACAGCATCTATAATCTCATCTTCCCTATGCCAGTATGGGCACAGTATGCATTTAATGTAGTGCTAATATAAAATCCTGATTGAGTCACTTCAAACTTGTGATGAGATATGGATAGATTTTTTATACCTGCACACATCTTCATCCACAATGTGAGTGTGCTTGGGAACGTGTAAGCATTTCTGCTTAACCCTCTGATGTTTGCTATCAAAAATATAAAAATACTTTGAATTTGATCTTTGTCATTCCTTCATTTATAGTATAGCAGATAATGTGTAATATGATTGTTGGATATGAGCTACAAGTATATAACTTCAGATTTATGGAGCATGTAATATCAGATTTGGGGCTACCAGTAACTTGACCTTTTAAACTTATAAATCATAATAATTTATGGTGATTTCTTACTTTATCAAACATGATTGTCTTGTTTTTACTGATAAAAGAAGCAATGCAGCAAAAAGCAAATTGAGTTGCCAATTAGCATATTTTAAAGTAAAATGAGTTACAAACAATTCCGCTGCAAATATTGTTATAACTGCTTTGAAGAAAAGTATTGAATCTTATGCTAGAAATTACATGGCATGAATCAGCTAGTCTCGGAGCAATCAAATCTGATTCTTTGTGGTCATTTCTTTGCTTGCACTAAGGTTTCAAGTTACATACAAAACTGGAATGCTGGAGTGTGAAATATAAATAAACGTGCTTAACACACAAGACAAAGTCCGACAAGTACGGTACTTGGCTTTCAATTCACACCATCTGTTGGTTCACAAGTTGTCAGTAGCAAAGACTCTTTTCTCTAGGACAAACTAGATCTATAATTTGTCTGCCGAAAAAGACCAATAGATGATCATGTGAAATCTGCCTTGCAAGCCAATGACCCCAATGCACCTAATAAATACAACACTGGCTACTTGTCATACCAACACAGTCAGATTTCCAACACCTCACCATCCAGTCAGGTTCATCGTACACCAAACGCTACAGTGATTCTTCATTTTGTGAGGCATTTCTCAGAGTGTATCAAAAGGATTCTAGCCCCTTTGGAAATGCGGACCTGTTTTAAACCACACTCAACACTGAGAAATATGTTGGTTCACATAAAAAACTATGTTCCACCAACTGAAAGATCTGGAGTAGTTAACCAGGTGCCTTGTGGTTCTTGTAACCAAACATACATTGGACAATCAGATCAATCCAAATAAACCTATGTGACTAGGTAATACTTCACTATTCCAATTTTTTTATTTTACAGACGTTTCGACCACTAGCTAGTTGTGGTCATCATCAGTGAACTATTACAATACAATGTAAAAATGAATGAGTGACCTCAAGAATGTAACTATGGATAAGTAAAATAAAATATTTGGACTAGTGAAGTATTAAATAAACAATATCAGTAGACAATCAGGCTGCACATTACAACATAGGCTGAAGGAGCACAGGAGAACCCTAGCACTAAGTGATGATACATCAGCTGTGTGAGACCATGCTATGTAATTCAATCATGACATTGATCAGAATGGAGTGAGAGTCGTTGATCAGCACATACGTTGGTATCCAAGATGTTTTTTGGAGTCATGGCATATAAAGGCCCCAAAAAGCTGTATGAACAAAAACCTAGGGATATGTGGAGAACCACTCCACATGAACATAATTATTTAGCTAAGTTATGTTTTATATCATTATCATTATTATTGTATTTTAGTTTGCACACCGTGAATCGGGCACTTCTGCTGCAGGGTACGATGTTTGTCGAACAACTTCGTCCTCGCTCCATCACCTGTACTTATTTGATTGGACATTTGAATAACTACGTCATACTCACATATTCTATTTAAGCATTGTATCATTATTCTCAGTTTAGTTCTGTCTTAGTAACCAATATTAAAACTTAGGTTAGCTAACTTGATTGACTGGAACTCGAGTGGAGAAGAAGTAAAAAGGTTATAATTCCCTACAGGATACTAAACACAGCCTATGACAGCTTGGCTACTGTAGGACATAGTAACTATCTCCCATAGCAACTATTACTAGATTCATGTTTATTTATGCATTCCAGTTTTGTAGTCATCTATATCATACCGATAAAGGTTACTGGATTGACCGAAACATCTATTTATACTTTTATTGTTATAGCTAGTGCTTTTTCAGAACATAATATTTCTGCAATATTTACAATTGAACTTTTAAAGCTTATGATAGCAGTATAAAAATAATATAGCTAAGCAGTATAAAAATAATATAGCTAAGTAATATGAATGAAAGAAAAAAAAGAAGCAACATGTGAGAAATTAAAAGTAAATTGGTACAATAATCATGACATAATTATGAGACACACTTTCAGTTTCGTACAAATGAACAGTGCAACATTACTATAGACTCAATTAAATGGGCAACAGTGCAGTACACTTGAAATGTAATATAGTGTAGTTGATTTCACCAAGGAACAGGAAATTTGGAAGCATCAGAATATCTATAGCAATTTACTGTATAAGTTAACAGAGCTACATCAAAACTATAGCCATAAGAAATTATTTTATGAGACCATAGTAATGTACTGTTCATTCATATGATACCGAAGATATATCTCACAATTTATAAGCAGTCTTCTTTTCATTGGTCCTGTGTGATTAATGTCTAGACATACTATATAGTTCAATAGTCATGTAATTGAAAGCCTCAAATCCTTCAGTCATCATTCAGTGACCATTTTCAGATACAAACAAAACAGAAAAGCACCCCAGGCTGTGATGGCAACATGCAAATATGTTCTAAGCTCTCATAATGGTGGTTTCTTAAATTCCCCAATGTACCACGACTTTGAAAGGATCTTCTGTGTAGATCTTGTTCATTCCAAGTAACTTTAGCTTTATCCCAATTGATGTTGTGAGTGGTTCCGATGGAGTGCTCTACGTTACAGTAGAAGTGTAAAATCAATCAAA
>WLWD01004757.1_pt1 | contig 27543 bp, 21 predicted proteins | sample 6712731 | NCBI WGS metagenome assembly WLWD01 (sample SAMN12718690, study PRJNA576275) | sponge metagenome | isolation source: marine sponge | host: Mycale hentscheli | place: New Zealand: South Island, Marlborough, Capsize Point | collected 2014-11-01
AGGTACACATCACACAGCATAATCAATTTACTGACTAAATGACAGCTCAAAGCATCTTTGGGTCACTATAGTGCTCATGGAATATACACACCGACACACCCACCTTCACTACATGCACACAGGAACGCACATGCACCCACACAATCACGCACACCCACACAGGTTCCCCATACTTTAAGTCACAACAAGACTTCCACTACAAGCTACATACATAGTCATGTCTCCTACCTTCACCTGTTACATAAGAGAAATGGACCTCAGTCTTTCAATAGCCTTGGAGTCTCCCACGCCCACTAACGCTCTGACCTTTTGAAGTCCTTTATTCGTAATTGATCAAGCAACACACAAGCACTAAGGAGTGTTCAAACCACACAGTGTGGAGGAGAAAAGAGCCAGACAAGCTCACCAAAGCCATGGATGTTTCTAACACAACAGAGAACCCATAGGTATTGATGACACTTTACCATAAATATATTATACATGTAACTTAATTAGTGATTTAAACTTGGGAGTAACCAGTCCGACCTTTCAAACGTACTGTTACACTAGAGCTTACCAACAGCAATACAGCACACACATAAAAATAAAATAATAATGATAAAACATGTGCCAAGATTGGCCTGGAGGGTATTCAGAATATGAAACAGAGCAAGAACAGTATAATGGGGCCCTAATGAATATTTTTAAAACTCGTTTGAACAAAAAGCAAATTAATTAATTTATATATTATTATTGTATTCTTCAAAAATTTTAGTTTTGTTCATAATTTTGTGCTATAACACTTTCCACAAGTCAATTAATCGATGGAAGTCACTACTCAAGACAGTTGTTCATCTTCACCCTCCTCCATTACCCCTTCACCTCACCCACCAGCCACACCTGCACTTTACTCCCACCACACACTCTCCCAAGTCACACCCACAAGGACTTCAACTCGTGCAAAAACACTTCCCCTAAACCGGCTAATGGACGATAATGACTACCTAAATGACTTGACCACATCGTCATTTCCTGTAGCTGACGCTGTTCACAATACGTTATAAACATCAACAGGCTCGCAAATGGCTTCTCAGTACGTATGTATGTAGTACTGCTTTAAAGGCCGCCAAGTTCCCGGGCTCTGTAACAACCCGTAGCATAGATGGAGCAGTGGATGAGATGGTATGTATAGTTGTCATAGCTCAGTGGTTAGAGCACTGGTGGCTGAAGCCAGTGGTCTTGGGTTCGATTCCCGGCGACAACCAAGATTTTTCATTTTTTTTCCTTTGCTTTTTTCCAGACCCCTTTAGGTGAGAAAGTTTCTATCTAGTTTGTATGAAAGGTCAGAACTTGATAATTGTGATAGTATATAATGTTCAACCGGACATGTGCGTGCTCGTTATCGCTACAAAATCAAAGCAGAGAGGGGGAGTGGCAGGGGAGGGGCTTCCGATATTTAGTAGTCAGATGGCAGCCAGGATTCTGAACAACAACTAACCACACAGATAAGCACAAGGACCACAATGGCCTACGTATGTTGCTAGTTTGCGAGTGCCATGATGCATGTGTGTGCGTGCACAATTCAACCTGCCATTCAATAAGAGTGGAGACTCCAAGCACAGGTACTCAGAACTTGAATGCCTTCTCAATATTTTATTTACAATAAAAATGGCATTCCCATTAGAGTCCAGCAAGAGCTCATAGTGAAGTAAGTTAGTCGGCCATTTATTGTTCTTTTTTACCCAATAAAGTTGAATGATACCTGAAGTCTTACAGTATGGAGGCTATTTTAGAAGAGACTGAGACCAGCCAGTAAGACATGTTACACCATACTACTGTATTTACTTGAGCAATGTAACTCCATGAAAACATACACGCACACAGAGCTATCCTTGCTGAACCTGTGGCGAAGCCAAACAGTTCTTTCTAATTCAATATTAAGCAATTGTTTTTAGTCAGCTAAATGCAGCTGCTCACAGAGCCAATGTAGCTGACTAGAGAGAATTATTAGTAAGCAAACCAACACAAAATAAAGATGATGATGAAGATTATGATGATAACAACAACAAAAACAACAACAACAACGATTATAATAATAAGATTCAATTCAGAAATGACCATATGGCTGGTTAAACAATGCACCAAAGCCCCACTAATCTAACACATGCCCGCACTAACACTCGCTACTCTGGAATACGTAGGACATCTGGAAAGGAAATAACCAAACACCCTAGTTTGTGTAAATACAGGCACGATGTTTTCACATCTCCCACCAAGGCCATGCCGACAATCGCCGTACAAACAATTAACACATTGCGTACTTCAATTCAGACTAACAGTGAGCGGAAGATAAACCAAAAAAAAAAAAGTTCTAAATACTAACTCCAATTCCTCTCTAACTCAATGATATGCCTCACTCTCTGCAAGCCTCTGGATCACAATGAAGTTTCCAGTTGACATAGCAACTTGTTGACATAGCAACTTGTTGACATAGCAACTTGTTGACATAGCAACTTGTTGACATAGCAACTTGTTGACATAGCAACATGTCTGTCACAACACGGCAGCTATTACCAACTCTTACCCAAGGTATGGCAGTTCACAAACTTCACACCAACCGCGATACGAACTCTCTGTGTGTTCTAGCAGTCAACTCTTCCAATTGAGCAACAGAGGCGACCGCGCACCACACACAAACACACACACACACACACACACACACACACACACATGAGGAGTCCCAGCTAGATCATACAGGATTCTTCACTGGGGGTTGGGAACACTGCTGGATTTAGCCACACCCATTTAAAACTCGCACTACTTTGATGCACAAGCCTACTACATGTAAGTGTATATACCTCACACTGATCAGTGTTTGGTCACATGCATGCTATTATAAGCTTACTACTCATATAAATCAACAACTAGAGGTAATGTTACTATATTATGTGTGACCGGCTATGAGAAAACCCGACCGTTGTGACAAAATTTAAAAAATCGATTTTATTCGGTAATCCTCTAGTTTTAACGGGTCAAAAAGCGCTTATCGTTCGTTCTTTAGCTTGGAGTGTCTCCGCAGGCTATACAAACACTCAGAAAGCCGCACGGTTAGCTCCATCACCAAAATTAAACTCAAGAGAAAATCACGTTTAAAGTTTTACGAGTGATTTCTGTTCACGGACCGTTATGCTATTACGAAAGAATTACGTAATGTTAATAAGATTTTCCCGGGAAAGGTCGACCTCACGGCCCGAGTTTTTGTGCGGAGTTATGGCTTACTGCTCCTCCAAGACTTTGTGAAAATAGTTGGTAAGCTTTTAGGCTTTAGCTGCTAGTCATACTCGGTAAGCTAGAGTTTTTGCTGTAAGCTATTATTCCTTCAGCCACTTTTTCTTTAAGCTTCCGCGGGTATCGTCATAGAAACAGCGACCCGCATTCTCCAAATGCAGCTGGGTGCAATTTGAACAGTAGACCGCCATAACTAAAACCCTTTTTTTTTTCTTCCAAAGAAGCCTTCACCCAAATCAGCCAAAATTTTAACCTGGGGTAGTTTGATAGTGAAGGTTTCAGAACCCCCCCCCCCCCCCCCAATTTTTTTTTTAAATTGAGGTAGATTGACTTTACCGCGCGTTTACTCGATTTTAATTTATTGTCACAACGGTCGATTTTCTCATAGCCGGTCACATATATTAACTTAAAAAATTATGGGGAGGGGGGGGGGAATTCCCAGGCGCCCCTACCTCCATCTGAAACCCTGCCATACATGCCACTGCATGTCACGTACCAGCTTAGCTCCAATATCTGTACGTGCAAGTGACACACCCTATTCACTCTGAACGCACATGTGTGCGTGCCTCCAACTTACAGGCAATCACACATGGTTGTCATAGTTATTACATGTAAATACCACATGTAACACAACATAATCATAATGCTAGAATTACAATTAGTAGAGCATGTCACCAGAGGGGGACACCAATACACAACGACTACCCAGATACAGAGCAAGCAATATATTGATGACTAGGTTACACCACGACGTGGAGGTTGGTAGAGATACACACAATTGAGGGCCAAAGGCAAGAGGGAGAGAGGGAGGATAGTGTAAATCCCACTGGCCAAAAGAAGTGGTGCAACCCACTAACTTGTATCGTGGCTCTCTCTAGGCTATTGGAAACAGATACAAACTAATTTTTTGATTGGTTCACTTATTCAGCTCCTAGGAAGTAGGTATGTAATATATTCACCGCGAATCGAGCAATCTGATTGGACAGTTTGAACGTACAGTGGTACAAATACACTATATATATATATATATATATTACATAATAAGTAAGCAACAAAAAGACAAAACTAATAATTCTTACCAACTTAAAATACTATCAATATATCTCATTCTCCCCCCACCCCCCACACACTCCCAGAGCCAACCACCTCATGTAGTTGTCACTGCTCAACAGTATTCAACAACGGGGAATCTTTGATGAGGTCACCTCTCTTAGTACTCTACCACATCAATCAACTCATTCTATCCCATTAACACACTCTATGACCACCCTTTACCATTTCATGCATATAAATGATTACAGGGAAACTGGAGAAAGGAGAGGGTGGGATGGGGAGGTGGGTGTGGTTTGAGATGGATAGATACATATGAACTCTAGCAATTGAACGCATCACAATGCAAATGTTGACTGTTGTATTCTCAGTCACTTCCTAGCACAGAATTGGCAGGGATAAATACATGCACCACAACATACACACACATACACACACACATACAAACACACTTACGCACGCACACACACTAACACAAACAAGCCTATGCACATACACAACACACATTACGCACGCAAACTCATGCACACACTCGCATGTGTACACACACACACACACACATTCTAGACAGCCATTGGGAGACATCTGCTGATGAAGTAAACTACTTCATTTAAAGCTCAACAAACAGGAGTTCCCACAACACCAGTTTGCTACACTCTCGGGGGGGGGGGGGGGGAGTACGGGTGAAAAGATTTCATAATACAAAACCTTGAGCAATTAAACAAGAGAAACCCACAAAGGGTTATATTACCAACAATTAAAACAAAAAGAACTTTCTCAATTAGACATTTCTATTATCTCTGAATTAGCAAATGATGTAATATGTGTGGCAAACACTTCAACAATACTCTATTTCAACACAGCAGCAGCTTTCTGCTCATAGAGCCCTTCTAGACCCAAAAGTATGAAATAATCGAGCTGATAGAAAAGATCCCAACATTATCAATGAACTGGTAGAACGAGGAACCTGACACCAGACAGTATCTAGTGGTAAACATCAGGTAGAAAACCACAATGGCAGGAGAAAATGGCAGGACAAAAAGTCAGACCAGAGGAAAGGCATTGATTGCACTTCACTCACAATAAACAAACAACAACAACAACAACAACAACAACAACAACCTGCTCTGACCAGGTGCCTGCAGTCTGACATGACATCTTTGTGGGAATGCATTCATCGTGGCAGATTGGGCTCCCGGAAATCTCCCCACCCACCCGGTCACCTTGACAACAGGTGCGAACTTTAAATGCACTAAACACTTGCGAGGATGACTATGATAGTTATCACCTCATTTCAATATCGTAACTCTTTCGAACAAACCCCCCTAAACAACTCATCTTGCTGAATTGCCATCACTGTCCATTGCTTGTTCGTTACAAACTGTCTTATTAGGTGCCATAAATGTCTCCGACCAGCTGTAAGTCGGGCCATTTAGTAGCCCGTGCCACTCCATAAACCCGTGCCAGCATCCAAATACACACCCAGGCTGATAACCAGCCAAATGAGAGCCAATCACCTCACACGTACGCACACACAGATGTACACACACACACACACACTACCATTAGTCCCCAAAGGTAAAAGACTGGTAGATTGACCTTTAAGGCAAATTGAATGCTAAACTTAATTAAAAGAGAACAGCAAGCCAATTCGAAAGGTCACTCGAGCACAGAATTGCCAGAGGGGATGAAACCCCAAATAATGCCCCCACTGGAACTTGCAGAAATAGTATTAATTAACACTAATTGGGAACCATAACAAATCCAGTCACTAAATATTGAATAGAATATATTTATGAGGATAAACTGACAAAAATATCTTTAAACCACAAGAAAAACTTGTCCTTTTGAGTGAAAACAACAGCACACAATCTTAACTACCTTTCAGACAAACATTGACAGAGCGTGAGTGAAAACCACAGGAGCTTTCACTGTCTCTCTCCTTAGGCTATAAATTGACTAGTATTATAGGAGTGCTTTGATATAAGTTACTGTCAGCAGTTTCAGAGACTAAAGTAATTCAAGTTGCTGGTGTAGAAAGGACCCTTGAAGCATTGGTGTCCACGAACTGTGTAAATCCCCTCCAGAAAAGACCAGCTCTTCCCTCTAGAATGGGACAGCTCTCATAGTCATTACACAACGGAACACACAGTGCTGTGGTGCTGTATCAATACCATTAGCCATCGCCACTTATCCCTTAATGTACTCTAACATCGTTACTGGCTGAGTCATGGTGAATTGGGATATATCAGGACTAGAGACTACATCAATAGCAAATGGATGAGAGTGATATCTTCAATCATCAGGCCATCTACACCACCATTCCTACACTTAACAATTGAACTCTGAAGCACCCCCAATCCTCACTAGAATGTATGTGTGTATACTCACGCTCGATACTGTCCAGCTGGTACATGATTCTATTCCGGGAGACATCATCCAAATCCAACATGTCTATCTCCGACTTGAGGTGCTGCATGTTCCCGAAGAACGAGTAGAACTGGGCCAAAGCTTCCTGGATGCATTGCACCTCTGGGTTCACCCCAGCGTGGTATGGTGAATTGACCTTCAAAGAAAACCAAAAAAAAAAAAAATGTCCACTGTGACAAGTCACCCCACTTGTAATTTCTTCTTACCTGACTCATTCCTGTTTGGTGGTGTCCTGTTCTCTTTAATCAGCTGATGTTCTTCACAGAGACTATACTTCCTCTTCACAGAGACTATACTTAGAAGTGATACAGAGCTTAATCACCGAGCTAGTTTTGTCTACGGAAAGGACCTCTGGGTATCCTTTACTATTCGATTAGTTATACTGGCGCTCTCCCTGTACCTGGCTGTCCAACTTCAGACAAGTCTTCTAACCTGTCCTTGTCCACTACCCCCTGCTACCTAGGCAGCACGCCTTTTACAAACAGGGAAATAAGGACTAGAACTCTTCGGCCGTGAAGGCGGTTGATACCGCCAAATCAGAAGATTAGCAAAATTAAAATGATCCGTTCAACTCTTCCTCGATCTAGTCCTCGAACAATCCCATCACACGCTAATCACACACACTTGCCAAACACTCGCCAAACACTAACAGTCCTCTTCTGCCGTTGACAAGCATTCCATAACATAACCCTAATTTCTTTATTCACGCAAGACATTAGGGAAAACCCCTAATGACAGTTGATGACCTTTACCAATTTTAATTACATCCGTAGAGCTTTTTTTTAATAAATTCGGTCTAAAAGACTTTAAGCCTCTGAGGTTGAAACGACTTTAAACTTCTAAGTCACTACAGCATGGATAGCACGACAACTGGTGACGGCACTACAATTTTAAGCATCATCATCAATTTTAAGCATCAATTTTAAGCATCATCATCATCATTCATTAAAGGCTTAAGTACAGGTCGTATGGCTCAGTTGTAGTTACTGATGTTACAATAACAAATTTAACAACACCACGCATATGAAGGATTATTACTATTTTAAAGTAGCGTGATGGTGACCACGAATTAAAAAAAAAAATATTTCAAAGAAATTCCGGGTCCACTACTTTTTTTAAAACAACGACCTTTTACCTAGTAATTAAGTCCACCCATTTAAAAAGTCTATAATATCCCCTCCTCTCTATCGGTTTGAGATGGCTGCCTGGAGGAAAGGTAATAGACCAAGCTTGGAGACAGAAGCGTGGAAAGCACTTGAAGTCAGCCAGGGTCAATCTAAACGCAAATACCTAGTGAAAGGGCTGTTCAGTGACGATGGCTACCAAGTCATGATATCAGACACAAGTTCTATCTGGCAAGAGAGCATTCACTCAGACACTATTTTGGAAAGACTAAAAGTGAGTAAATGTGGTGGTCATGTCCTCGGAAGCAAGCTATTGAAAGCATATCATCCAAGAATATTAATTACACTGGCTGTGCTACAGATTTTCTTCTTCTTAACTTTGTATTTAAATTGTTTATTGTTCTCAGGATTTGAACCCAGTAGTGGAGGCACCTCTCTCAGTGTTGCACTCAACATTGGTCTCACATCTGGAGTCTCAAAACGAGTCTGCCGAGTATACTGTGTCTGTTCTCGATGAACGTACGGATAGCAACAGAGTGCCGGACGTTATGGTGCTCTCCATCCAGACCACTATGTCCTCGCTCCCTCTGGAGTGGCAGTTCCTCTGCTCCAAGTCCTCTCCAGACAAGGTAACCTCTTCTTTATGGCATGAAGAGCACCTTGTTGAGATCTTTGTTTGAAATATTGAAAAATATTTTTGAACCAAACTTGAGAGGGGCCAAATGAACATTTGTCTTAATTTCAGGGTTTTTTCATGAAATTGATGTGGCAAATGTCAGCATGAAGGCCATTATAATTTTCAGGGAGGGGGGTGGGGCAAATTTCCCCTAAGGCCTAAAATCTCTGATATTCATTCTGCAATCCAGTTTGCTCCTGTAATTGTTACAAGATTGAATTTTTTTTTCTTTGATGCTTGAGGGGGCCATTTCACCTGTGGCTGAAAGAACAAGAGGGGTGAAGGTAGCATGCTCAACTTCTCTGACTCATTGATCATTTTTTCATCTTCTCATAAGAACTATGGCTGGCAGATAAGGTTGTGTTAGGATGGAGCATAGGATTAAGACTACTACTACTACTACTAATATTGCTAGTGGTGTGCTTGAGCACAAATGGCGGGCGAGCCTTAAACTACACTATTGTTAAACGATTGATTTTTACAACTAATATTCAAGCTACTAAAATACAGTCAAGTTTTTAAATTACGTATATGCGGTAAAGGGGATTCAAAGCCATAGTAACCGCTCCCGCAACTGTTTGAATTGAAAAAGAAGCAACAAAATCAAGTCACGTTATTTAAACTTTTTCTTTGTGTAGTAGTTGTAACGCACAATACTTTCACACAACTGAACATACCTACGCAAGACTTACCTTCGTGGTTCGTCTAGTGGACAATGAATTTTCAAGTAAATACTGTTGAGTAGTGCTTATAACTGTGACAAATAGTGCATTAACTTACCACCGCCACTAACTCGAATAGAAATGGAGCTCCCATACGTTTTTGAGTTTAACTGCACCCACAAAACAATTCAAAGCGGTAAACAATTCAATTTCTAAGGTGATACGGGTAATGATCGCTAAACCGGAGGATTCTGTTTAGTGAAGTTTGGGATAGGGTCGAACACGGAGCGAGCACAAAAATACGGAGGGTCAAAGTACAAAATGACATACGTACGTCCAAACATATATATATAAACTAGTGGTGTGCTTGAGCACAAATGGCGAGCGAGCGTGATAATTAGGTAACAAAAATAAGTATTGTTATTATGTTTTAGCTTAGTTCATGCGAACACTACAATAGCAGTTATGACCTTTATTCAGAAAACAAATACAAACTCACTCTCTTACCTGATTAATGGTAACTTTTGTAGTATCAAACATCTGCTATTCTGATAATCTCAATTACCAGTAACTCTTGAACAAGCTCTTAGCTATGATAAAAAAATAAACCAGTGTTAATATTTGTAATTTTAGACAACAAATATGGAATTACTACTTACCTCAATTTCCTGAGTATTGATAACTTCTGTAGTATCAAATTTAAGTTACTCTGACTATCTGAATTACCGTGAATTCTTGACGGCAAGTTTTCAGCTACAATAACAAAAGACAATCAATTTTAGTACACAAATACAAAATTATATACTTTCTTACATCATTTTCTTGAGCAGTGGTAACTTCTGTGGTATCAAATTTAAGCCATTCTGAATATTTGAATATACCAGTCACTGTTGACAACAAGCTCTTAGCTACAAAAAAGAAAGGCTAGAGTTATTTTTGTATACTTAGCTAATAAATATGGAATTACGTACTTACCTCAGCTTCCGTGGAGTAGTAGTAGCTTCCTTAGCATTAATATTACGGCATTCTGACTACCAATGGCTCTTGACAACCAACAATCGGCACTTCGTATCCCCCTAAAATGGCGAAGTTTTGAAATTAAGTCAGGAAAGGGTCTTCAATGCCATAGTAACCGGTCTCAGCAACTTTTTGTGTCTTGAAAAACTAGCGTTTTCGCAGGAATTTTCTCACACTTGGGAGCAAAAGTTTAAAGTAAGGCTTGCTTAATGCTGTAGTTTCAGAATAAACTGGGGTCAAGCCTAAAAAGCCTTGTTTTTAGGAGAAAAAGTTCCCAGCGTGCGCGTTTAAGGGGCATACGTACCATCCATACATACATATATATAAACATATACCCGATATTGCATTATTCACCCCTAATACTGTCTCGCTTGCTTTACTCGCTCGCCAACTACTACTACTACTACTACTACTACTACTACCACCAATTACTACTACCACCAATTACTACTACTACACTACTACTACTAATACTACCACCACTACCAATTACTACTACTATTACTACTACTACTACTTTTTATTTTTTTTTTAATTTATTTATTATTTTTTATTTTTATTTTTTATTTTTTTACTACTACTACTACTACTACTACTACTACTACTACTACTACCACCACCACTACCAATTACTACTACTACTACTACTACTACTACTACTACTACTACGACTACTACTACTTCTTTTATTACTACTTCTACAGGTATAGCGGTAATGACAGTTTATTTTTGGTTGGTTATAATTCCAGTATTAGCATGTGATGAGAGTCATTTTCTAGGCATTCAACGTCAGTATTTACAGGAGTGAGACACTGCCAAACTGGTACCTTGAAATGGAAAAAGTACCTTCAATTTTCTTCTTTTGCTCCCTTTCTGTTGTGTTTTATGTTGTGCAGTTATCTACACACCTGGTGTTCCCTCTGCTAGCAATGGTGGGAGAACTGGGCAGGAGACAGCAGCACCTCATTCAGCTTCTTGGCAAGAAGGACAAAGAAATACAAGATTACAGTGACCAGGGGTATAGTGTGTCCAGAAGTGAGTGGGTTGGAAAGGGGTGTGGCAGGTGGTAGGGTGGGTGTGACTGAGGGGTTGTGTCAAAGTGGCATGGAAAGGGGTGTGGCAGGTGGTAGGGTGGGTGTGACTGAGGGGTTGTGTCAAAGTGGCATGGAAAGGGGTGTGGCAGGTGGTAGGGTGGGTGTGACTGAGGGGTTGTGTCAAAGTGGCATGGAAAGAGGTGTGGCAGGTGGTAGGGTGGGTGTGACTGAGGGGTTGTGTCAAAGTGGCATGGAAAGGGGTGTGGCTGTATAGTAAACAATTTATTACTCTTGTCGTATGATATGGGGTGGCATTTCACTCTCATGCATGTATTTTCGTTCAGCTTCTGCTCGTGAAGTGCTTACGCATGCTTGTGAAATATTGTATACTGACTTTTGTAGTCAGTATTATATGACTATCATCTGAAAGTGTTTGCTAGCTAAGCTCATGCCTATGAAAATGCACCAGAAATGTAGCGAGTAATTAACAAAAGGCAACATCTCTTTAACTAATGTGACAGTCTATGGGAAAAGGGGGCACTTCACGCAAAAACTGAAATTGAGATATAGGCTCCAGAAGTAAGTCACAGGAAATTTAGCACTAAGTTGAGATAAATTGTAGCTTTTTATTAGCATAAAAAACTCAATTTTTTTGGTTTGAGTGAAGTGCCCCCTTTCCCCATAGACTGTCACATATATATGTGAGCGGGTCTGGGAAAAGGGACCTTATGGCGCAAAAATTGAAATTGAGATATAGGCTCCGGAAGTAAGTCATCGGAAAAATTCTTTCTTTCTCCTATTTTTGTTTTTTGCAGAATTAGTCTTAGTGACCCTTACAAATTTCAAATGTCAAAACAACTTAAAAGACCCCAAGCGTGCCGTGGAAAGACAAGCTACTTTTTATTCTCTCTTGTTCTCGATTTACAATAAACGGGGAATGGGCGGAGTTTCAAAGAAGCAGCTAAAAAAACGGCATAGCTTTGAGACTATTGCATGCACTCTACAGCTTACCTCTGGCTGAAAATTTACCGCTTCAGCGTATAGAGTAGCCAAGGATTCCGACAAGACAGGCCGTGAGAAGCTTTGAAAGCTAAAAACTCTACGCAAACTTCGTTAGTCGCCGTTAAAAAGCGGCTGTACGATTTAATTGCGTACGCGGAGTACGCCGTTAAGTATACGGAAACGTTAATTATACCGGAAGTGGAAATTCAATTTATGTTTTCTCGATTTCTAGTTCAATTGCTTTGCTGAATACAGCCCAGTTCAACTGCCAGTTTCTCTGCACGTCGAAGGCTTTACCCTCCAGTATTTTAGCACTAAGTTGAGATAAATTGTATCTTTTTATTAGCATAAAAAACTCAAATTTTTTGATTTGCTCCATAAGGTCCCTTTTCCTAGACCCACTCACATATTACATACAATAACAGTTAAGAGAATACAAAGCTATTGCTATGTGTCCATAATTGTGTGTGTGTGTGTGTGTGTGTTTGTGTGTGCATACACTTTGTGCATGTGTTTGTGTGTGATTCAGAATATTTGAAAACGGTTCCTTTTATGTTGGGTGCGTTTGAGAACGAGATGACAGTGAGTGATGGATTTGTGGAAACCGCGTGCAGGGACGTTCAGATTCTTGCAGCTCCAGCAAGTCAGAGGCTCTATAGAGACGTTGTGATGATACGGAGAGGCAAGAGTGGACAAAGTTAGATACGTGTGTGTATGATGTTTGTGTGTGTGATTTGTATATGTTTGTGTGTTTAGAGTGTTTGTATGGTTTGTGTGTGTATATATAATTTGTGTTATAGCAAATTTTCTCTTTTTAACAGCCAGTATTGTTAATTATAACTTAACTGACGTTTCCACTTCTTGCCGAAGTCCTCTTCAGGGGTTATAATTAACAATATTGGCTGTTAAAAAGAGAAAAATTTACTATAATTTGTGTTTGTGTGTATTTATATGATTTGTGTGTTTGTATGTGTGTTTGTGTGTATATGATTTGTTTGTGTGGGTGTATTTTGTTAGTGTGGGTGTATTTTGTTAGTGTGAATGTTTGTGTTAAGTAACCATCTTCTCCTGTTCAATGTTAAGGTCAAGCCGTAGTTACCAGAGCGGCTGGTACAGAGACAGAAGAAACGACCGGGACTTGGGCGGCTAAGATCCCAGCCTCCCTTCTCCCAACTGTGCCAGAGTCGGCTCCGGAAACTGGCCGTGTTGCACCACCTGCAACCGTCATGTCACACGCTAAGAGACCAGCCCCACCCCTCGATGAATCACCGTCAAAGGTACGTCATTTTCTCTTGTGATATTTCATGAAATACTGTTATAGTAAAAGCCAGTGAAATTTTTTTTGTTTTTTGTGATTGAAAAAAAGAAAGAAAAAAAAATGACAAGGAGTTATGAATGGATGTTGCCTGTGATCATACTAAGGGCAGTAGCACAGTAATTATGTTACCTGATGACCTTTACCATATTTAAATACTTAATAGGACCACAGTCCTACTGGTTGTACTGTCAAGTGTTGCTTTGCACACCTAGCTGGTGGTACACTGTATACTGTTCAATTTTTTTAATGGACCTGCACACCAACTGAATCAGCTGAGCACACTGAATACCCATGACTGATATCTAATGTTGTTGTGTTTTGTTGTTGTTGCTGTTGTTGTTGATTTTTATAATTGTTAATTGTAATAAACGCCTTTCCTTAGCCCATTCTTCAGTTAGCGACCACTCTGGGGCTCTCTATCTTAGTGTTCTCAGAGACAACTATTTCATCAATTTTTTGAGAGGTCAGAGGGCAATCAATACTGAATGTCATGATCATACTGAATGTCGTTGATCAACTGAGGCAATCTTCACGGTAGCCACTCTGGTCAAACCATCGCGTCCCTTCAGCACATCTTGCACTCTTCCAAGTTTCCACTGTCCCCGTGGCAGATGATCATCTCTGACTATCACGATTTCTCCAACTGCTATGGGGCAGTCACCATTGTTCTTGTGCTTCCTCGAAGAGTTGGCATGGACCTCCCGCAAACAGCTCAAATATTCGGTTTGCCATCTCTTCCAAAAGTGGTTGAGGATATTGTTCAAATGCTTTACGCGTCTGTTAGCCTGTGTAGCATCAATCGTGAATTGTTCATCATCCAGGTCACATACGTAATCCAGGTTGTCTGGCAAGCTCAGCAGACGACGTCCAATGACCAGGTGAGAGGGGGTGATTGGCTCTTCCCTATCTTCCCCAGAGACATAGGACAGTGGGCGTGAGTTAAGTACAGCTTCAATCTCAGCCAATGCTATCGTGAGTTCATCAAGAGAGAAGTGAGCCCTTCCTATCATCTTTTTTAGACGTTTGGTAGATCTCACAAGTCGCTCGAAAGCACCTCCCCACCATGGCGCTAATTCGACGTTGAAGCCAGGTGACTCCAATCCCAGTGAGGTGTTCTTCCACTACCTTGTCCTTGAACACGGAATCCAGGTACTTTGCGGTTGCCTTGAAGGTCTTTCTATTGTCAGAAATGAAGCGTTTTGGAAGACCTCTTCGTGCGACAAATCTCTTCAAACAGCGGATAAAAGAACGGGTAGTCTGGTCTGGAACAGCATCCAGATGGATAGCTCTGGTCACGTAGCAGGTAAATAATGCTATCCAAACCTTCGTGGGTTCAGGGGAATGTGTTGTGCTGACTATCAGCGGTCCAGCAAAATGAACTCCAGTGAAACTGAATGCCGGAGATTCTTTCACTCTGCACTCTGGGAGTGGTGGCGGCGGTGGAGCCTTGAAGGGGAGTCCCTCATACCTTCTGCAGGTCACACACTGATGAACTATCTTTTGAGTCACGCCTCTTTCTCTGGGTATCCAGTATTTAGATCTGATCTCAGTCAGCGTTTCCCTCACTCCATCGTGGAGGACACGCTCATGTGCTTGCTTCACAATGAGATTGGTGATGGGGTGGCTCTTGGGGAGTATAATCGGGTATTTGGTTGCATACGGCGTCTCTGCATTGCCAAGTCTTCCACCACAACGCCACACTCCTTCATCCTCAAAGAGGTTGAATTGCGTCATCAGAGTTTTGAAGTCTGTGAAGGTTGCCTGTGCACTCTTCACCCAAAGGAGTTCAGCTTTCTCTGTAAAGTTCATCGCAGGAGTTGGCTTCCCAATCAGATTCTTGAACTTCTAAACAGCTCGGAGCACTGTTACAGTGATTCCACTCAATCTCAAGAATGTACTACACCTTGCAGGATCAAGTATCGACTCAATGGAACTGGATTTTGAGGCCAAAAGACTGTGTGACTGACCAGTCTTCAATTCTGAGGCACACTCACTTGGTATCTGGGCATCAGGTTCTTGGGCACTTGGTTTTAAACCTGTCTGCAGCCATTCAGGTCCTCGCTTCCAGAGTTGGCTCACTGACAATTCGATCGGGGATAAGCCTCGTGAGGGCAGGTCTGCAGGGTTTGAAGCACCAGCACAGTGAGCCCAATAATCAGGGTGAACTGCTGCGGATTTCCCTCACTCTGTTGTTGACAATGGTTTCCACTCTTTCGTAGTCCCACGCCCAAAACAAGGCGACCTGGGAGTCAGTGTAGCACTTTAACGAGAGTTCCGTTAGAGTTGGTGAGAGGCTGTCAATCACTGAAGTGATGAGCTTCGACAGTAGGAATGCAGACAGCAACTCCAATCTGGGTATGGTTTGACTTGTGAGCGGTGCGACTCTGGTTTTCGCTACTACAAACTTCACTTCCACGTTGACATCAGATTCTATCACCAAGTAGATGACTGCTGCATATGCTCAAGTAGAGGCATCGCAAAATCCGCAGAGTGTATATGAGAGTGGGGCATCCTTGGACTCGTGACTGATAGCTCCTAGGGATCGAATATGGAACAGCTTCAAGCAACAATTCACCAAACAATTCACCGTCCCATTCCAGCTCTGACTGACTAAGTTTCTGGAAGAGAACCTTGAACTTAATGGTGATGGGTGCTAGAAATTCTAAAGGATCAAAGAATCGGCCAATCAAGCTTACCACATTTCGCTTGGTTGGTTGTAGGTCAGCAGCTGCGGCAGTTATCTCTGAGACATCAAATATGAGGGTGTCACAGTCAGGATCCCATGTAACCCCCAACACCTTGGTCTCCCCTCTAACACAGGGGCTCAGGCTTCGTGTGGATGAATCAGGGTGTGGGGTTTTCTCCGCAGCGTCTATCCTGGTCTGCAGGACTCGGCTGTTCGACAGAAACTTCCTGAGGTTAAACCCTCCTTGGCGGAAGATCACTTTGGCCTTGGTGTACAAATCAAAGGCTTCTTCTCCAGTATTTGCTCCAGAGATTATGTCGTCTACATATGTAGACTCCAAAAGATGGTTCACAATGGCCTCGTCTTTGTCAAGAAATTGCTCCAGGAGGTACCTCACCGTAGCGTTCAGCAGGAAAGGGCTCGAGCAAACACCAAAGACCACTCTGGTAAATCGGTAGATACGTAACTCGGGATCCTTCTTCGTAACATTGTCCACCCAAAGAAAACAAAGAACATCACGATCCTTCTCATCAACGGCAATCATGAGAAATATCTTCTCTACATCGGCGACGATACCGGCCATTTTGAAAGGTAATGCTGTTGGCAAACTCCTCATAAAGAGACTTCTCTTCATGTATACCTAGGGACTCCAACTCCCAAAAGGATCGAAGTTGCTCGTCCAGCTGCATCAACTCCACTGGTTGACTGTCTACTCAAAGCAAGTGAGTGGTTACAATGCAAGCTGAAGACTGCATCACCTGGTTAGGAGACTGAGCGGGACCGGATAAAACCCAACCCAACTTCGTGTGAATAGCTGTGGGCCCTTTCTCACCACGACAAATACTCCCTGTGACTAAATGTCACATCCTACAAGTAGGTTTACAGGAAGACCTGAACTACCATCAGCCCAGTCGGCTAAGTCCAGCCTTGCTAAGTGGCAGTGGGTTTCAACACTGGCTGTAATAGGCTGATGCGCCAAAGTCTCACAGATTGTCGGTACAACATGCAAAGATAAGGAGTTATTAAGATAACCCTTCATACAGATCCCAACAGACACAATTGGACATACCTTGGTCAGCCCCTGAGTCGCTCCAAATGTAGCTACAGATAGGGTCTGTTCACCAGTCGGCTCAAGTTTGAGAAGTTTCATTGCTCGTTCGGTAAGGTAGGATCGCTGACTCCCACTGTCTCCCACTGTTGAACAAAATGCGGACTTCGATCGCTAGTTTCGGGTTTGAGGGGTTGCGGATGACAGTGCGAGCAGTCTGTAACAATATGGCAATCCCCGGCGTCGAGCACAGTGCATTTGTAGTCTCTTTTGGATTGAAGGTCAGGGCTCCAGGGTTCAGATCAGTAGGGGGTGTCGATGTCAGACTGGAGTTATCCTTTGGATGGACTCCTTTCTCATAAATGGAAGTGTGGTGTTTCCCTTGGCATTGTTTGCACCTGCTCGTAGACTGGATTCTCTGCTGATGTGACTTCTTCGAAGGCAGTTGAAACAACGACCACTGCTCATCAGCAATTTCTTCCTTGCCTCCACGTCAGGTGCTGTGGTACAGTTAACTGAAGCATGGGATTGAGGGCAGTAAGCACAAACTTGTTGTCCAGATTGCGAACATGTCGATTGGGGTTCGTTGTGGGGTTATTAGCTCTCTCACGTGCAATCAACTCTTGCTCAAAAGTTTCCAGAAGACTCTCCATGTCCAAGTCTGTTGCTGTCATCAGGCGCAGTTCAGGCCGAAGTTTGCTCAACAGCACTGATGAGAGCATAGTCCCATATGACTCGGTTCAACCCCAAGTACCTTCAAACTTCGAATGTTTGCTTCAGATTGATCATAGAGTCGTCTGAGCTCGCGTAGATGCTGGTCGGATGTGACTGCAGTGACAGCTAACAATGACTCCATGTGTTTGGATATTATCATCTGACGGTTGCCAAATCTCTTCTTCAAGATGGCTACAGCCTCTCCATAATTTGCTGCCAATAAAGCCAACCCGGCTATAGCATCATAGGCTGAGCCTTTTAAGAGTGACCTCAAATAGTTGAACTTGTCTATCTCAGATAACCTGTCATTCTCGTGGACAGCAGAGTTGAATGAGTCCCAAAAGGCTGTCCATTTCATGTGGTTGCCACAGAAACGGGGAAGGCTGATCTTGGGTAGCTTCACTCGATCTGGAATGGGTACTCGGGCGGTTCCCGGAGTAGACGTACCTCCAGGCGTGCTTCCTGTGGCAGCAGAGGCTGCTAGTGGGACTCCAGAAGCAGGGGTTGAAGGAGCCACAGAAACCAGAGATTTCTTCATCTTTGCCAAAGTCCGATAGATCCCCTGTCTGAACTCATCAGCATGCTCTATCTCCTCCTCCAACTCAGCTTCAGGCACCACCTCTAATATCTCACCATCCAGGGCCTTCAAAGTGTCCACCTTCTCCCCTAGCATCTCCTGAACCAGCAATAGCTCTTCAGTGTCAAGAAGGTCTGTTTCCGTAACGGTTTTGGCTTGGTGGAGTAGGCGGGTTGTGTATCCCCGGTGGCTAGCACGTGCCTTCTTCCTTCTGGCAAGCAGTGCAGCAGGGTCTGTCGCATCAGTCATGATTTCACTTCTGCCCTCGTGTGGTGGGCTTTTATTCGGGCGCTCGAACTAGAACTCGTTCAAAGGCTGCCAATCTGGCTCGAAGGACCATGTAATAAACGCCTTTCCTTAGCCCACTATTCCGTTAGAGACCGCTCTGGGGCTCTCTATCTTAGCGCTAGCTGACTGTTCTCAGAGACAACTATTTCATCAATTCATCAATTTTTAGAGAGGTCAGAGGGCAATCAATCATGACATGATACAATGAATATCATTATGAGTAAATAATGAGTTCCAACATTAATGCTAAATGGTGCAATTTGTGGTTATTAGCTATTCATGTTTACATACCTGGCACCTTAGACAATAAAATCTTTTAATTGCCCGTAGATTCATTATTTGTATGCACCCATCTTTATCAAGTGTTGATGATTAAAATTATGTGTAGGAAACTGAACTAAGTCGACGTGAAGCTTTGCAGAAAAAGCTGAAGAAGGACAAGAACAAAGCCAAGAAAAAGAAGAAACTTATGTAGACATTCACTTTGAAGTCAATTTGTTCTATTTCATATAATGTATATCTTGTAGCATTATAGATACAACTGTGAGGTATTCAGACTATACAAATATTCTTTTTAACTCCAGTGTGGTGTATAGCTAGCTTGCCAAACGGTTTTTTTTTTTGTTACACATTTTATATTGTGTTACAGAGACAAACAATTTTTCAGGTCCCTTCATGAGAACTATAAGTCAGACTATTCTATAAGTCGTGGGGTGAGAAGGCTAATAATTAGACATTTCTGCTGCGCTTGGCTGCTGGCTCATTCGCCATTTTTGTTCTGAAGCACAACGATTTACGATTAGAGTGGGGGTGTGGCCAATTCATGCGCCCAACAGCACTAGCGGTAGGTAAAGGGTCTGGCTAAGTGAGATTACACTAACGGCGTGGTAGCAGAGCGTCCGCAGGAACTCTCGGGCAACCCAGCATAATGCCATGCTACATTGTGAGACACAGTACTAGAGATTGTCACTTGTAATAAGAATAAATGGTTGGAAAAGAACATCGACTATGATGGGCAATAAAATGAGTACAATTCTTTCTTCTATAATTGCCCTCTCAGGATTTATTTTAGTGCACAACTTTGAAGAAACATTTAAGGAGTGTTTGGCTGGTGATTTTGTCATTTTTTCCTGCAAACATGCACAGAGGGTAAAGTTCACTTATCGAGGAGGTAGTTTGCCTGAAAACTCGATAGTTTACACCAATTCACTTTTTATTTACGACGCACATCCAAACAATTCGGGACTGTACGATTGTTTCGGAGCTAGCGGTGGAGAATTTCATGATACCACTGCAGAACTTCTAGTTGCCCAAGAAGATAACAGTAGAGTGTTTCCAAAAGTGATCATTGCTAAGGAGGGGGAAACGCAGGAATTTTCATGCCTGAGCTATCGCCCAACCAAATGGCAGCAAAATTACAAAGACTTAAAGATGAATATGCACATTGTAAAAAATAATTCACTCTTTATAGAGAAGACATCAATTAGCGATGAAGGAATTTATGAGTGCAGGGGATGGGATGAAATGAAAAATTATTTTTTCTCGAGGGCAAGGCTTATGGTAGTAGGTTTTAATGATAGAGTGTCTCCTACTACTCAAAGTGTTGGGATGGGTACTCAAGCAGTTTTTAGATGCATTTCTGATACCGTTCCCAAGTGGACCTTTATGGATCACGATAGTTTGCCAGAAAATGCGATGACTAACTCCAACAACGTACTGGTGATACCTAACATGACTGCTAAAAGTGAGGGATATTACGAGTGTTCTGGTCAGTACAATGACCTTCCATTTACTTCTCGAGTGTTGCTTAAGCTATCTATGAGAGATAAAGATAGGGTCTCCCCAAAATTCTCAAAGTTGCTGGAAGGAGAATCTGTAACCTTGAAATGCGAAGCCAGTAACATCGAACAATGGAAGAGTGGTAATAAGGAATTACCGTTTCGTACCAATGAATTAAAACTAGAATCGGTAGGAAAAAATGATCATGGAGTGTACACATGCATAGGTTCATCCAGCGATGGGTCAAAGTTTAAATACCATGCCGTTGTGATAGTACTATATAGAGACCAGTCTTTGCTCCAAGAGAGTTCAGAAGAAGATGAAAGTAAAAAGAGATTTCACTCTGGGTCTACAATGAAGGTAAAGAAGACGTTAGCTTATAATGCCCATTTCCTACTCTCATGCTTCTCTAGAACCAACCCCAAATGGTTCCATTCAGGTAGTGAGAGCTTACCAGAAGGTGTGAAAATTAACAGCATGGGATCACTTTTTATACCTGAGGTAAAAGACAATCATGCAGGAGAGTACAGATGTGAAGGAGTTAATGAAAATGATGAACAAGTGTTTGCCAGTGTTCAAATTATAGTAATTGGAGGACCTCTTCAAATGCCTCAAGGCGGAGCTTTAAATGCTGACAAGTTCTTCCCAGGCATACAAAGCAATATGCCTTACCATACTCAGATTCATGGCGTTCAAGACCGAAGGCACCATTACGTTCCATCTCAAGGTCAGATGTTTCCACGCACGGAAAACAGAATGCCAATTACCTCGCCGATTCAAGAGCAAATGATTTACGACGATCATAACGAAATTCCAAGAGGTCAACTGTCTCATGAGGACATATTAAAACGGCAGCAAGCTTTTGAGAGACATCGTCAAGAAATATACGAGGAACATCGCCGCAAGCTATATTCGCAGCCAAATTTGCATCAAATATATAGAGATTCATCAAACGTTCAAGAGTTTGTTGATGGTGGTATGCATTCCCAAGAAGTCTCAGACAGTGATACAGACTCAGACAGTGAAGACTCAGACGTTGAAAACTCAGACAGCGAAGACTCAGACGTTGAAATAGACTCAAACGGTAAAATTGCTGCAGAATTATTTGATCAGGAGCTTTTTCAAGATCACAGAATGGATTTTAACGACCTTCCCCCAGAAATTAGGCGACATTTGATAAGTCAAAACACAGATTTAGAGTATTTTGATAGAGATTCATCAGAAGAAGGTAACATGGGTGACATAGAGGATGAAGAAATGTTCTATTCGAGGGGAATGGTTAGCCCGAGTAGCATGACGGTTGATCGGGCAAGAGATGCTTATTTCTCTTGTAAATCCTCTACTGCAGTTGAATGGACTAAAGACGATATGGGCATACTTCCACTGAATGCAATAGTTCGCCCAAACAATGAGCTCCACGTCAGTAAAGTTCTCGAGGTGTCAGAAGGAGTTTATTACTGCGAAGGAACGCACGAGAACGGTACAAAGTTCAAGGCAATGGGTGAGCTGAATCTTGAATCTGAATCAGAAGATGGTTATGATAGTGACTACAGCCACGATAGACCATCGGTATCGCCCATCAGTCAGTCTATATATTCCGGAATGGACGCAGAGTTTGAGTGCCGTTATCATTCTAATGTGGAGTGGGAATTCAATGGTGGGCCGTTACCAGGTAATGTGAAAGTGCAAACGCTATCAAGTGGCATTAGTTTGCTCACGGTGATTGGTGCGACACTCAATAATGCTGGAATCTATACCTGCGCTAGTTCTTCTACGGGTGAAGAAGACCACGGCGAATTGGAGGTGACCGGTGGTCAGTGCGATACTTTACCAGGATTGGATCACGGTAAGTTACACCACTCACACGGACAATCCGTCGGAGACTACGCCCACTACAAGTGCGATCCCGGTTACAACATGAGAGGCTTTCCAGTGAGACGTTGCCTTGACACAGGAGAATGGAGTGGGAAAATTCCTGAATGTAAATTTGGTACTTCAGGAGGGAAATTTGTGTCGGTGTGTGCCCTATTATACATATACTGTATTATCACTAAAGTAGTACTGCAGTATTTAATTTAAATACTAACAACATTGTCTTTAGAAAGACTTGAGGTAGATTAGCTTTTGGGCAATTGTGAAAAAAACAAAAATATGAAGTTATCTACTTAAATTTCAAACAGAGTAAACTCAGTGTGTAATGAGATAAAAAGCACACAAGCAGTGTGTCTACTTGTTCCTTTTTGTGTGTATTCTTACTTGTCATTCGGTTTTGCACCACCAATTAGGACTAACTGAAGAGAATATATACAATTGAGGTAGCATAAATTATCGACAAATTGAAAATTTCAAGCTGGAAAATACTTATGCATATGAGCTGGGAATAAAAATTGTACCCTAAAAAAAAAAGAAAAAAAAAGAAAAAAAGATTAAATAATTACAAGTAACAAGACATTGAAATCAATTTACGATTCATCATTTTCCCCCCACTCTTCTGTTTTTACTCTTCCAACTTGTGACACTGTTTTGTTTTTTAGTCACTTTTGGCTTCTTAGAACTGTTTGAGTACTTCTCCTCCAGGGCATCAAAGAAGTTGCCAACTTCTTGCTCTCTCGACTTCTGTCTTGCTTTTATGAGTGCAGTCAGACTAGAGGAACTGCCACCTTCTGAAAATAACAAATAAATCATTAGCTATGTGTGTTTGTTATTCCTTCCTTTTTTCACATTACATTTTATTCCTTATTAAAAAAAAATTCTATCAGTATAGCCAACACTTATGACATTAGCGTAAGTCCTCAATTATCTTTGCCCCTTGAAGCATAAGTTGGTATTTCTCAAGATCTGGTTTCCTATTTAGATATGTAATTACAATACAATAACCTTCAAGCTTCTTCACACTATAAACATTTGGTATGTAACTATGACAACCCCAGCTCCATCACTTACCAGCTTGTGCAGCCTGCGCTACTTCCTCTGCTTCTCTCTTCCACTTCTTGGTCCTCGCTCTCTTCTTGGCTTTGGTTTCGTTGACAAATGCAGGGAACGGAGGGACTTTGTCCGCATCTATCCATCCCTGGATCATTTCCCTAAACCGCGGTTCATCTTCAAAATTGGCACACATTACCTGAAGCAAGTACCACACTGTACACAACCTCCAAATTATAACTTTCTTACATTGATTAGATGTAGTCTCTCTCTACCCATTGATTGCCATAGCTCAGTGGTTAGAGCACTTGTGTGTTAAGCAAGTGGTCCAGGGTTCAGTCCCCCTGGTGACAGCCATTTTTTTTTTTGCTATTGGCTATGAATAAGCACGTGAGAGAGAGAGAATACATCCAGTCTTCAAGCAGTTGTGACACTGTCTCCTCTCTATGGGGATTGGTATAACTGGAAGACGTCAAGCTCAGATATTCAAACGTACTAAATTTCAGTTTGATTGTTCAGTTTGTCTAATGAAGATGGCCGAACTAACTTACATATACCACACACACAAACAAAAAACAACAACAACTAGTTACATCACTTAGGTAAACCGACTTAATTTCACACACACACACACACTACATAAACACACATTCTCCAGAATGGCATCCATATCTCCTTCTTTGTCCAAGTAAACTGACTTCAAAGCGTCTCTCTCTTCTTCGGATCCTCTGTAAGAGCCCTCAAAGTTCCTGATGTCGTCCACAGTGATCTTGGGAAAGAGAAGTCTCCAATACTCGCACCAATCTCTGTCCTGAACAATATGAACAACAAGTGAGGTTACAGCAGAGGTAAATAAAGATATTAATAATAATAGAAGAAGAAAGACAACAACAACAACAATAATAATGGTGATGATAATAATTATGATATCAACAGCAACATTAATAAACATAATCGTAAGCACTTCATTGTCATAACAGAGGACACGCATATTCATTGCATACTGTTCATAAAATAACTTGGTGTTTTAAAATAAACGTTGACGTCATTATAAAACTAACCTGTTTGAATATTGTATCATCTTCCTCATCCACAGAGCCTTCTTCATCGTAAATAGCTCTCTTGTCTTTGTCAGTCAAAACTGAGTATATCTTGCCAAGAGTCTACATACACACACACAGTTATCCCACTTGTACTACTTCAAGTATCAGCACAGTATAATTTCTCTAATTTAGCCGCCCTGGGACCAGCGGGTACCCAGCCTGTATGTTCCTAGGACCAAAGGGTACCCAGCCTGTATGTTTCCTGGGGCCAGAGGGTACCCAGCCTGTATGTTTCCTGGGACCAGAGGGCACCCAGCATGTATGTTTCCTGGGGCCAGAGGGTACCCAGCCTGTATGTTTCCTGGGGCCAGAGGGTACACAGCCTGTATGTTTCCTGGGACCAGAGGGCACCCAGCCTGTATGTTTCCTGGGACCAGAGGGTACCCAGCCTGTATGTTTCATGGGACCAGGGCACCCAGCCGGTATGTTTCCTGGGGCCAGAGGGTACCCAGCCTGTATGTTTCCTGGGGCCAGAGGGTACCCAGCCTGTATGTTTCCTAGGGCCAGAGGGTACCCAGCCTGTATGTTTCCTGGGGCCAGAGGGTACCCAGCCTGTATGTTTCTGATTGCCCTCAACTTCCGAAATAAAGTGCTCATTTTCTAATTGTATTATTAAATTCTTCCCCCTAAAAGGTCAATCCAACCATCAATTCATTAATCTTGCCCATATCTAATGAGAGAGATCCAATCGTAGTAATCATAATATTGAAATAGGGAGAGAGAGGTTCCGGAAATGGTTAGTTGTAGGAGTGAGGAGCTAAATCACAGACTTTTGCTTGCTCCTTCCGTTTTATTAACAAGTGACACTGTTATGTAATCATCAGCATGCATTCCAATCATTTGCACAAGAAAATCTTGTCTCTCTAAACTGTTCAACACTGAATATCACGCACACTTGATGCTTAATTTAATGTTGCACAATTTCCAGTAATATTATACCCATTTCGGTAGCTTCATGGTGGTGGAATATCACATCTACATTTAGTGTCCAGTATCTCTGCTGCTATACCAATCAACTTTTTTTGCAATCTCTTTCTACCCAGGCATCATTATATGGAAATAATCGTCAATTGAATAGGCCAGCAAATTCAGCAGTATTCACATAATAGTGTACAGCAAAAATGGTGGTACCAACAGCAACTAGTTATACGTACTTGAAATTTTCTCGTTGCTTCTTCCACATCTCCGGATTCTACTCGGTCGGGATGAACCTTTAGCGAAATTTTGTGGTAAGCTCTTCTAATGTCGCCTTCTCCGGCGTCTTTCGGCACTCCTAGGACAGAATACAAGTCCCTGCTACCGAAAAATGAGTCAACTACATCTAGGAAAGGCATTATTCGCGGCGAACAAATTGCTTCTTAAGGTATGTAAATTCCGTACACTTGTCAACGGTGTAAAGCGCGCTTTTGCCGCCAAACTGTATTAAATGCTCACTTAAATAGAAAGTGGGCGTGCGGTAAATTTTGGAAAATAAAATGGCTTCAAGTTCACATCATAATAACAATTTGGGATCTGACAACCTTACTCCTTTTACAGTATGGAAAGGCGAAAACGAAAGCGACGCCGAATTAATGGAAGGATACGACTCCCCCCTAGCGTAAGCAGGGAATAATTCAGGCTTTATGAATAAGTGCTTTAGCTTGTGTTGTGGTGGTATACGTAACGTCAAATGAAGTATTGCACGATGTTCCAGAGATACAGTGAACTCATTTCATTTAAAAATATGAAGAACCCGCTTACTCAATTTTGGTAATCAACTAGAAGGGTTAAGGGAGCCCAGAAGAGTGCAATGTAGTGTGTGCATGGAGAATCTATTAAGTAAATATCCACCAATAATGCCATACAGTAAATGAGTTCATGGCAGTATGGCAGTGCTATGAGTGAGTGATGTTGCTGCAGAGATAGGAAAGATAGAGATTTGGAGTTAGTACAGGTGACTGTGATATCTGGCTGGAACACATACGCACACTCTAAACTAGATAAAGTAAATCACTTGACCACCTCCTCTCTCTACTTATCATTCTCATAGTGATGCAGGGGCGTGGACGGAGAAGGAGGCATATAAGCTGTACCGGGAGGAGCTCGTGCGTCTGAGAGATCTCTACGTTGGTCAGTTGGATCACATGCAGAGGAGCCTCAAGTCTCTACGCAGACAGTTTCTCCTTCAATGGCAGCACGAAAGCAGGAAAAAGAAGAATGGTGAGTTGAAACTGTATAAGGAGCTATGAGAGACATATTTGGACTTATTATTTACTTGTCAAATCAAGTAAAGTGATAGACGGCTATTAATAGAGACTATTTGTGAGAGTGTATTTGTGTGAAGTAAAGGTGTATTGTTTTAACAGAATCCAAGTCATAGAGCCCATCCATTTTCTCTTTTTCCTCTACTCCCAGCATGCAGACCAACTTCTTTCATAAGTAGACCATACCAAAAGGGTTGAGTGGGTTCCCTTTACTAATATTTACCAAATGCTCCAACCACCAATACTTCCTCCCCTCCCTCTTCCCAAACCTTTTCCCTCTCACTGTTGTTCTCTTGAACTCTCAGATTCGCATGCCCCTCCCACTCGGCAGGCGAACTCTGCAGAGGAGCTGGCGTGTCGACGGTATCGACGCAAGTCCGGAGAAGAAGCTCTAGTGGAACGCAAGGCCAAGATGCGGAGGCTCTCAGTCAGTATGGAGTACTTCGTGAAGAGCGAAGGAAGGACGTCCCACAGGCTCCACTACCAGTACCTGCGCCGGCAGCAGAATCGGTTGGTCCAGCCAGCATCTCAGTGCACTCAGATGAATTGCGACAACAAGTGCTTGGCTCACTCCGTCAAGTGCTCAAGGCGTATCCTGACCAC
>WLWD01000234.1_pt1 | contig 27531 bp, 21 predicted proteins | sample 6712731 | NCBI WGS metagenome assembly WLWD01 (sample SAMN12718690, study PRJNA576275) | sponge metagenome | isolation source: marine sponge | host: Mycale hentscheli | place: New Zealand: South Island, Marlborough, Capsize Point | collected 2014-11-01
AGGCGTCTATTAACTTGTGATTGAGATAAACATCAAGTTTATCAGGCGTCTATTAACTTGTGATTGAGATAAACATTAAGTTTATCTGGCGTCTATTAACTTGTGATTGAGATAAACATTAAGTTTATCAGGCGTCTATTAACTTGTGATTGAGATAAACATTAAGTTTATCAAGGCGTCTATTAACCTTGTGATTGAGATAAACATTAAGTTTATTAGGCGTCTATTAACTTGTGATTGAGATAAACATTAAGTTTATCACGCTTCTATTAACTTGTGATTGAGATAAACATTAAGTTTATCACGCTTCTATTAACTTGTGATTGAGATAAACATTAAGTTTATCAGGCGTCTATTAACTTGTGATTGAGATAAACATTAAGTTTATCAGGCGTCTATTAACTTGTGATTGAGATAAACATTAAGTTTATCAGGGCGTCTATTATCTTGTGATTGAGATAAACATTAAGTCTATCAGGCGTCTATTAACTTGTGATTGAGATAAACATTAAGTTTATCAGGCGTCTATTAACTTGTGATTGAGATAAACATTAAGTTTATCAGGCATCAATTAACTTGTGATTGAGATAAACATTAAGTTTATCAGGCGTCTATTAACTTGTGATTGAGATAAACATTAAGTTTATCAGGCGTCTTCACTTGTTATTGGAGATAAACATTCAGTTTATCAGGCTCTATTAACTTGTGATTGAGATAAACATTAAGTTTATCAGGCGTCTATTAACTTGTGATTGAGATAAACATTCAGTTTATCAGGCGTCTATTAACTTGTGATTGAGATAAACATTAAGTTTATTTTAACTTGTGATTGAGATAAACATTAAGTTTATCAGGCGTCTGTTAACTTGTGATTGAGATAAACATTAACTTTATTTTAACTTGTGATTGAGATAAACATTAAGTTTATCAGGCGTCTATTAACTTGTGATTGAGATAAACATTAAGTTTATCAAGGCGTCTATTAACCTTGTGATTGAGACAAACATTAAGTTTATTAGGCGTCTATTAACTTGTGGTTGAGATAAACATTAAGTTTATTTTAACTTGTGATTGAGATAAACATTAAGTTTATCAGGCGTCTATTAACTTGTGATTGAGATAAAATATATGTTGTATCAAGGCGTGTCTATTAAACTTGTGATTGAGTATAAACATAATTTTATAGATTTTAACTTGTGATTGAGATAAACATTAAGGTTTATCAGGCCGTCTAATTACTTGTGATTGAGATAAACATTAAGTTTATCAGGCGTCTATTAACTTGTGATTAAGATAGACATTAAGTTTATCACGCTTCTATTAACTTGTGATTGAGATAATCATTAAGTTTATCAGGCGTCTATTAACTTGTGATTGAGATAAACATTAAGTTTATCAGGCATCTATTAACTTGTGATTGAGATAAACATTAAGTTTATCAGGCGTCTATTAACTTGTGATTGAGATAGACATTAAGTTTATCAGGCGTCTATTAACTTGTGATTGAGATAGACATTAAGTTTATCACGCTTCTATTAACTTGTGATTGAGATAAACATTAAGTTTATCAGGCGTCTATTAACTTGTGATTGAGATAAACATTAAGTTTATCACGCGTCTATTAACTTGTGATTGAGATAAACATTAAGTTTATCAGGCGTCTATTAACTTGTGATTGAGATAAACATTAAGTTTATCAGGCGTCTATTAACTTGTGATTGAGATAAACATTAAGTTTATCAAGGCGTCTATTAACTTGTGATTGAGATAAACATTGTTTTAAAACTCACAGTAGATTGACTCGGCATGCATTGTAACTGGCAGATCTAAAACATAAATGCCCATTGCTCACAGTTGTTGCAGTGACTTATAAAATATTTCAATAAAAATTTTGTTGACTTAGTGTCATTAATTTAACCAGTAACAGTTTGAACTTTGCTTGGCTAGTTTCTGTCAAAAGTGTATCAATACATTTTTATTTCTTTCCTCCAGCCACGAGTATTAATTACATCAGATACTTCTTCCATGAGTTAAAAACATTGTGGAGCCATATCTGACATAAACCACAAACAGGATTTAAATCCCTTGCATTTCAACTTTATATGGACTCCAGTATAGCTAATTGCAACTTGTCTTCCATATTAAAAATAGCATATGCTACTGGGATGCCTTCTTGATAGTCATCTAACACTAGTAATGGAATTAAATGAATATTATAATTATTAACATTGTGGGTTGTATCCATATACATACAACAATTGCACAATGTTTGAGTAGCGTATCTTTTGGAAATTCTGTCTCAATAACTAATAACAAATCTTGATCATTCAGCAACCTACCATCTTCATTTGGTTGTTCACCTTTGCTGCTTATACAAGAGAATAAAATTATAGTCAAAAGTCTGCATTTCCTTCATAATACTGGCCACACTGACGAAATCTTTTGAATGTTTTTGAATGCCACCGTCATTGAAAGCTTTCCTTATATTATTAGGTGATCACGAAAAATTCCATTACTCATTTCAGATTGTCTAAAACTGAATTAGCTATGTGCCTTGAACCAACACCTTTCAATATTTTAAGTGACAGATTAATTATTACTCTTACTAAGTCGTAAACATCCCAACTGTTTGTTGTGATAATAGTGGGTAGGAGTATAAGTTATGGATACTGTATCTGTTTTTAAGCATCTTATTGCTTTTATACATACTGAGCAGTTTTTATTAATTTTACTTGTCCCTTGATTTTTTAGCCCTCTTTTCCACTCCTGCGTGGGTTATGTTTTACTGATTGCTGTATTAATAATAATGTTGATAGTTTTGAGTAAACTGTGAGGCAGTCATAAACCATGAATGTGGGACTTTTCTTCTTCTGTCTTCCATCAAGCACAAAGTTCATCCAAATTTTGAAAGGTTCTTTCAACAATGTCAATTGCATAACTATGCTCATCTTTGAGATGCCCTACTAATTCCATCACCTAAGTATGAAGGAAAATTATATTGAGTAAATGATTTATGTTAATTGTTAAACTTATTTATTTCCTCTTAAAACAGATACTGCATTTCATTTGCCCCTTTTATTTTTTGTGAGAAGTACTGATATGTCAGGACAAACTGCTTGTGTATGCATATTGCTGAAAAGAGAACAGTACAACTCCAGACGACTTTGTCAGTGACTTTGCATTCTCTTTCAACAATTGTATTCAGGTGAACAGCACTGTTTTGTAACACTGTCACAGGACAAACAAGATGAAGAATTGTAAATATTTGTGGATTGAGCAGGGAGTGAAAAGATCGTTTTCTTCTTATTTTTATGCTGCCCTATAAAATGTATGACTGGACTTGAGAGGTGGGGAACAATGATGATTTGGGTGAATCTGAAATAATGATAAAAATCACAGAAGTAGATAATGAGCTAGGTTAATGACTACAATGCATTTGATAGCATATCAGACTTTGCAAGCACATGTCTTTAGGATGATAAGCAATAACATGCTACCAAGTGAACAACGTGTAATCTGGTATATACAGAAGAAAAGAAACCATTTGTTAAGTATGTAGTGAATCAGAGGATATAGTTTTTTGTTTCAGTGGTATTGACAGTCACCTCTCTGTGTGCTCTTGGCTCACCAAAGGACAGGAGGATCTGCTTTTGTAAGGCTGGTGTGATGAAAAAAATGATATCTGTGTTTTAGACATTCTGGAATGTATAATTTAAAATAGAGTGTATCCTCAGATTGTAACATATATCAATGCTCCAAAAAATGAAATATACATTTTATAGCTCTTGATGACCAACAGATACAACTCTATTATAGCTTGTATTTCAAGTTGTCTTCCTTCATAGCAGCCCATCAGTTATAGTTGTAGAATTAAAGTTTTGCGACTAATTTACATAACACACTTTCACTGAAACATATTAGGAGCATAATAAATTCAGATAGCACTATAGCTATCACATTAATAGGAAAACAAAACAAATACAATATACTTAAAATTGTGATTGAAACTAAGAGGAAGATGCGGAAGAATTTGATCCTGCAAAAAAAAAAAAAGTGGGTGGATCTTAGCTATACAATAAAGTAATTTAAATTTTACATCTTACCTTGTGAATATCCATACGTTCATTTTGAACTCTGTACACTGCAAACCAACAACAAGAACTGAGGTTATTAAATTTCATACCTTTATTATATCAACCTGAGCAGCAAATATTCCACAGTCAGTTCCATTTGTCTGGTGAGGAATATTCTACAACAACATTCTTAGTCCAGGACTGACAATAATGTCACAAATAAAGCTAACCTTTCATGCTTCATAGGACCATTTGTGAAATTCTGAAGCTATTCTTCTTTATTAAATCTCAATGAAAAAGTCCCTTTTTAATGACATCGCTCGCATAAAGCTATGAATACTGTAATAAATCCCAATGAGTGTTATCATCCTCATGGTAGGAGTCATAGCATTCCACTCATTGCATGTTCACATCTATAAACTGTACCATATAGCAGAAGTAACCCTATGACAATACGAACACAAGGTATCTACTTACTAAAAGTGTCCAGTAATGTAATCATGACTCAGCATCCTAGAGTTGTTTAGTAAAGAATATAAAATGCCAATTAGCATTGTAAGTCTGTAGTTTATCTTTCTATTCCAACGTTGGATTCCACTACACTCTTTGTCCATTAACTTCTTCCTATAATGTGAACTCATCACAAAAAAATTTCCCCCAATTTATTAAATCCACAAGAAAATAGTGCATAACAACATTAACTTCATGCACGTAGCTATGTTACTGGTAAAAACACTGATTTTATTTTGATTGACTGCTTACAAAGAAGTTTTTAATGACAGTCTATGATCTGGAATACATAGGAAAATAATAAATATTGGCAACCTCATCAGACAACCACTGATTGTTAATCAAGTGCTGGCACCAACTCAAGGAACGGGAATAAGAACAGCTGTCTAATTAGAGATATATTTTATCACTGTAACAAATTCAAGTATAACAATGTGAAATACCTTACCATAGTGCTCATGTACTAATAGAAATGGGTTAATAGATAGCACTTCTGCTAGTATAATGAGCAGTCTGAGAAGACACTGATGATTAATAACAAAATAATAAAATAGTTCCAATCAGTTTATACACCATATTTTTATTCCACAAGAGGAAAGACACTCTAAATAATGGTAACATGTATAATTGGATCAAATTATAAAAAAGCTATTGAATATACCTGTACTTCAATTCTTGTTTACAAAGAAGAAAATTGTAATTGATATTCAGAAATAAATACATATATCTTAACTAACAGTTTAGTACCCTTAGTGACACGTACAAAGAGTAGAGAATGCTGAGAAAACAGTCTCATCATGGATATAAGTCCACTACTTCCCCAGCTTAGGACCATAATATTATTTGTTACTCAAATGTTGTATGAGTTAGTAATTATGCATAATGTACTCTATTAGACCTCAACAATGTCACAGTGTAAGGGAAATTATTTTTATTAGTTACTTGTTTAACTGACATATGTAGAACATATTGCATCTGACATGTGCTCTTCCTCTAAGGCTTTGTGAAAAATGACACTCAGTTTCAACCTGATTAACATGAAAATGATCACCAAGTGTTTATACTAGTGGTGCGCTCGAATAGCGCAAATGCATGGTGAGTGAGCAGACTCTTTTTACAGAAAAATAGGACAGAAATTACATCTAACTGTAGTGCACAGTGTAACCCTTTCCATTCTCAGTTAGCATCAGAGAACCTAAAGTCTCTGATCCCAGACTAAACTAACAGAATTACCTGAGTAAACTTCGAAAGCAGTGGCAAAGAAGCGCAGCTTGACAAAGACGTCACAATTGTTTCAAGAAGAGAGTAGCTGTACACTTTTTGGTTGAAACAAAGTTGCTAAGGCAGTGCAGCAGGATTCTCCGCGCTCGTTAATTGAAAAATACTGGAACTGTGAACGCTTTACCTAACTTACGTAATTAGAAGCGCGGGCGAAAACTGAAGTCTCATGTACCCCATAAACAGATAAATAAATATTGCGAAATCTCGATTGAGTTACCCCTGATAGTGTCTCGCTCGCTTCGCTCGCTCGCCAATGAAATCTTTTTATCAGTTAGATCAAAACAAAATGAATTCAACCCAAAATACAGTCATATTATTTATAAATGAATGCAAACCTTATCATGTGGAGTAGCCTGCAATTCAATATAAAGTTCAATCCTTCTTTTTTTAAGGTTGTTTCAGCAAACCATGCATGCTACTATTATTATTAAAACCTAATAATTATGTAGACTGGCATACTTAACATCATACATACGTCTGCTTCACCAATACTTCACACTCAAGCATTGCCTTCACAATATCTCACAGGAAAGCACACTATAATAAGTAACTAAATTAATTGGTTCATCTTACTCTGATGGTAACTATGTCACAAGATAATAACAAGCTAGAGGAGTAAAACATTCGTGAGCATCAAACTGGTCTCTGAGTAGGAGTGACATATGAGTTGCTGCATATAAATGAAAGATATGAATATGCTGACTACAATTGTCTTAATTTAGTTTACACGAATAGTTCAAATCCAATGTCACTGCAGCCACCATGTATAACTCTTATTCTAGCACTGTAATATATTTTTCCCAATTCATGATGGCTGCAATCACCTCAGAATCTGTTAACAGTATCACTAAAACTAATTATTTACATGTACTTTAAACTTGTTATATTAGCTATAGCTTATAGCTGGTCTAGCTACCTTCCTCACAAATCTGGCAATTAGAGCGAAGACTTCCCAAGCTCGCAAATGCCTTTTAAACAGAGCCTATTTTTTAGCAGAACCTGTAGAGTGCTTTATATGAAGCATAAGTTTGTACCATTTATAATACCAGGAGGAAAACGTAACATACTGCAGCTATTCAATCCCACAACGTGAGCCTTTGCCACAGCAAATCGACCACTTACCGTGACCACGCCTCTCCATCAACTACCGCGAGTGACGATGTTTACCTATGCTAACTTGCTCTCCTTAGTCGCTTCCCAATTAGTTCAGGTAATAGATGTTCCACTGTACATGAAAATATCAGAAGTGAATGAATAGCCTATCGTAAATAATCAGATGTCACCATTATTGGCTTTCAGTGCATAAATTGCTTCATTTAACTTTAGAAATTCCTATTACTTCCTCATGTAAATGTCTTGCCTGGCAGTGGAGGCAGCTCAGTCAGCCTTGAAACTCCTGGGCAATGCCCATTCTCACGTTAATCGTGAGCGCTGCAGGAACGCCTTGCGGAATATGAACCCCAGGCTAACTGACATGGCCGAAGATGACCGCATTTTCAAGTATGCGGGGCACCTCCCTCTTTGGCAAGGGCTTTAACAAGAGGGCCAAAGAGAGGGATGAGGAGCTGAAATGCCTCAACCAAGCGGGTTTGGGAGGAAAATCTTCCAGACCTCCAAAGACTAACTTTTTCGAGAAGGCCGCCCCACCACTTTCGCTCCCCGTGGGCGTGGCCAATTCTTCGACAGAGGGCGCCGGTTCCAAAGGAGCCACCCATACTCCCGCCAGCCAAGCTGGAAGCCAGGGTCGGAAAGACTCAAAAAGAACTGAACTCTATCAGTATCAATGCACACACTGTCACAACATACATAGCAGACACAGATCTGCCGATTGTCACCACGCTCCTTATAAAGGAAAATTATTTACCCAACCTTATGCAATCCCAAATAGTAACAAAGTTACTGGAGGTGGGCGTAAGCCATGGGGCAGAATCAGTGGCAATGAAACACAGCTCCATGGCAGGGATTCTTGAGAAACTGGGAAGTGGTATCGGGGGACCCATGGGTATTACAGACTGTCCAGGGGTATACATTAGACCTGGTAAGCCAACCAACCCAGACAAAAGCCCCGAAGGAGCTGTCCTTCAATCACATGGAGTCAGCCTCACTTTCAGAGGAGGTGACGTTAATGCTCAAGAAGAAGGCCATAATAGAAATTCCCACTCGACAGGAGGCCAAAGGCTTCACCTCTCAACTTTTCAGCGTCCCCAAGATGGGGGAACAAGGCCTATAATCAATCTCAAGGCACTGAACGTCTTTGTGCACAAAGTGCACTTCAAAATGGAGGGCATACACATGCTAAAGGATGTTCTGAAAAAAGGAGATTGGATGACAAAGATAGACCTCAAAGATGCATATTTCATGATACCTGTGGCACCCAACCACAGACGCCTGCTCCGGTTCGGGTGGCAGGGGAAAACTTACCAGTTCACCTGTCTACCCTTCGGCCTGTCCTCAGCACCGTGGGTATTCACCAAAATTACCAAACCCATCATGACCACACTGAGGTCTTTAGGCCTGAGAATGATCATCTATATAGACAACATTCTCCTGATGGCGGAGACCAGGTCTCAAGCTCAGGCCCACACGGCAGGCCTGATTTTCCTCCTGGAAAACCTGGGGTTCATAATCAACCAGAAAAAGTCAATTGTGGACCCTACCCGGGAGATAGATTTCCTAAGGTTTACTGTACACTCCCAAACTATGGAAAAAATTCGCCACCTGAAGCTAGAAGTGCAGAGAATAGTACGCTTGGGGGATGGCCTGAGGGCTATAGACCTATCCCGTTGGCTGGGGAAGCTGAACCATGCAGCACTTGCCATTCCCCCAGCCCCCCTGTTTTACAGACACTTGCAAACGTGCCTTCAGACAGCACTGGAGACAACGGGAGAACAAGACTATATGAGCAAAGCTCATCTGACACTGGAAGCAAAGGAGGAGCTATCCTGGTGGGGGCAACACCTTACCAAATGGAATGGTCGTTGCCTAATGCAAAGAGACCCAGACCTGATAATAACGATGGACGCCTTCAATATAGGCTGGGGTGCGGAATGTCAGGGGGAGAGGACAGGGGGTCCCCGGTCAAGGACGGAAGCCACTCTGCACATAAATTGCCTGGAGCTGCTGGCGGTCAAATGCTTTGCCAGGGACCAACCAGGTACACTAATTCATTTAAGGATGGACAGCTCGACTGCCCTAACATACATAAACAGGCGTGGGGGCACAGTTTCCCCACAACTGAATCACACGACCAGGGAACTGTGGATGTGGTGCCTGGATCGAGACATCAGCCTACAGGCATCCCATCTAGCTGGTTCGCTAAATGTGATAGCAGACGAGGAATCTTGTGTGATGAAAGACAGGACAGACTGGATGCTCAATCCCCAGATTTTCAACCTGATCAAACGGGCCCTGGGACCTCTGGAGGTGGACCTATTCGCCTCGCGGCTAACTCGCCAACTCCAGCATTATGTGAGCTGGAGGCCAGACCCAGGTGCTATGGCAATAGATGCATTCAACATGAACTGGACAAAGTTCCAGGGGTATGCCAACCCGCCTTGGAACCTAGTTGGGAAGGTACTGACACAAGTCAGAGAGCAGAGAGCTCAAATAACCCTAATGGCTTCAACCTGGAAGTCACAACCTTGGTACCCAGTACTACTGGGAATGCTAATACGGGAGCCACTCATGCTCCCGAGGAACGACGAGACAATAATACCGATGCACAGCGTCAACCAACCTCATATGACTCCTCAACTGGCAGCATGGAGTATCTCCAGAATAGATTCCGCAGTAAAAAGCTTTCAGAGGAGGCTACAAGGCTACTCCTCTCATCCTGGCGGCAGAAGACAAACAAGTCATATGACTCATTGCTCAAAAAGTGGCTATGCTGGTGTGATCAAAGGGATATTGATCCTGTTCAGGAGATATAACAGGTGTGGTTAACTTCCTAGCACATCTTTTGAGGAAGGATACCAATACAGATCCCTGAATTCATACAGATCAGCTATTTCATCAGTACATGAAAAAGTTGATGGATATGTGGTTGGCCAACACCCTCTTGTCACACGTCTGATTAAGGGGGCCTTCCACCAGAGACCCCCCCAGCCTAGATATGCTGAGACTTGGGATGTGGCTAAAGTTACTGCACACATTAATTCTATGGGCGAGAATGTCACCCTCTCTATTAATGATCTCACCCTAAAAACAGTTGCCCTGCTAGCTTTTACCAGACCGTCAAGATCTGTAGACTTGGCAAAACTAAGTAGAGTACACTGTAAGTACTCACCTGAAGGTGTGACCTTTGCCCCAATTGCCTTGACAAAGCAGTCTAGACAGGGCAAGCCACTTACGGACTTCTTCTTTGCTAGATTCCCTGAGAACAAAAGCCTGTGCCCAGTGGAAGCTGTGCAGGCATATACTGACAAAACAAAAAAACAGGTGTGCAGGAGAGACCCAGCAAATGTTTTTTCTAGCACTAATCAAACCTCAAAATGTGACACAAAGTTTTATAACAATACTCCAATAGTAGTTAATCTCTTTAAATACTAGAGAAACTGCCGGGAACCATGTAATTAGCATATTTCAAATGAGAGAAACTGCCAGGGACCAAGTAGTTAGCATAATTTAGAGTCAGACGTGTCAAGTGGACTAAAATGAAACGAGAGAAACTGCCAGGAACCATGTAATTAGCATATTTTAGAGTCTGACGTGTCAAGTGGACTAAAATAAAACGAGAGAAACTGCCAGGAACCATGTAATTAGCACATTTTAGAGTCGGACGTGTTCAGTGGACTAAAATGAAACGAGAGAAACTGCCTGGAACCATGTAATTAGCATATTTCATAGTCGGACGTGTCCAGCGAATTAAAATGAAACTAGAGTAACAGCCGGGGACCATGTAACTTGCATATTTTAGAGTCGGACGTGTCCACTGGACTAAAATAAAACGAGAGAAACTGTTCGGGACCAAGTAATTATAATATTGTAGAGTCGGACGTGTCCAGTAGACAAAAATAAAACGAGAGAAACTGCCGGGGATCACGTAATTAAAATATTTTTGAGTCGGACGTGTCCAGTGGACTAAATTGAAACGAGAAAAACTGCTGGGAACGATTTAATTAGCACATTTTAGAGTCTGACGTGTTCAGTGGACTAAAATGAAACGAGAGAAGCTGCCTGGGACCATGTAATTAGCATATTTCATAGTCGGACGTGTCCACTGGACTAAAATGAAATGAGAAATACTGCCGGGGACCATGTAATTAGCATATTTTAGAGTCGGACGTGTCCACTGGACTAAAATAAAACGAGAGAAACTGCCGGGGACCATGGAATTAGCATAATTTAGAGTTGGACGTGTCCAGTGGACTGAAATGAAATGAGAGAAACTGCCGGGGACCAAGTAATTAGCATAATTTAGAGACGGACGTGTCCAGAGGACTAAAATGAAATGAGAGAAACTGTCGGGGACCATGAAATTAGTATATTTCATAGTCGGACGTGTCCAGTGGACTAAAATGAAACGAGAGAAACTGCCGGGGACGATGTAATTTGCATATTTCATAGTCAGGCTTGTCCAGTGGACTAAAATAAAACTAGAGAAATCGTCGGGGACCATGTAATTAGCATATTTTAGAGTCACATGTGTCCAGTGGACTAAAGTGAAACGAGAGAAACTGCCGGAGACCATGTAATTATCATATTTTAGATTCGGACGTGTCCAGTTGACAAAAATGAAACAAGAGAAACTGCCCGGGACCATGTAATTAGCATATTTAATAGTTTGGCGTGTCCAGTGGACTAAAATGAAACGAGAGAAACTGCCGGGGACCATGTAATTATCATGTTTTAGAGTCGGACGTGTTCAGTGGACTAAAATGAAACGAGAGAAACTGCCGGGAACCATGTAATTATCATATTTTAGAGTCGGACGTGTCCAGTGGACTAAAATGAAACAAGAGAAACTGAGTGGGACCATGTAATTAGCACATTTCATTGTCGGATGTGTCCAGTGGACTAAAATGAAACGAGAGAAACTGCCAGAAACCATGTAATTTGCATATTTTAGAGTCAGACGTGTCCAGTGGACTAAAATGAAACGAGAGAAACTGCCATGGACCAAGTAATTAGCATATTTTAGAGTCCGACTTGTCCAATGGACTAAAATAAAATGAGAGAAACTGCCGGGAACCATATAATTAGCACATTTTAGAGTCGGACGTGTTCAGTGGACTAAAATGAAATGAGAGAAACTGCCTGGGACCATGTAATTATAATATTATAGAGTCGGACGTGTCCAGTTGACATAAATTAAACAAGAGAAACTGCCGGGAATCATGTAATGAGCATATTTCATAGTTAGGCGTGTCCAGTAGACTCAAATGAAACGAGACAAAGTGTCGGGGACCATGTAATTATTATATTTTAGAGTCAAATGTGTCCAGTGGACTAAAGTGAAACGAGAGAAACTGCCGGACACCATGTAATTATCATATTTTTGAGTCGGACGTGTCCAGTTGACAAAAATGAAACGAGAAAAACTGCCAGGGACCAGGTAATTAGCATATTTTATAGTCTGACGTGTCCACTGGACAAAAACAAAACGAGAGAAACTGCTGGGAATCATGTAATTAGCATATTTTAGAATCGTACGTGTCCACTGGACTAAAATGAAATGAGAGAAACTGTCGGGGACTATGTAATCAGCATATTTTAAGGTCGGACGTGCCCACTGGACTAAAATAAAACATGAGAAACTTCCGGGGACCATGTAATTAGCATATTTTAGAGTTGGACGTGTCCACTGGACTAAAATGAAACGAGAGAAACTGCCGGGGACCAAGTATTTAGCATATTTTAGAGTCGGACGTGTTCAGTGGACTAAATTGAAACGATAGAAACTGCCTGGGACCATGTAATTATAATATTTTAGAGTCGGACGTGTCCAGTTGACAAAAACACAACGAGAGAAACTGCCGGGGATCATGTTATTATAATATTTTAGAGTCGGACGTGTCCATTTGACAAAAATAAAACTAGAGAAACTGCTGGGGATATTGCAATAATAATATTTTAGAGTCGGACGTGTCCAGTTGACTTAAATTAAATGAGAGAAACTGCCGGGAATCATGTAATGAGCATATTTCAGAGTCGGACGTGTCCAGTGGACTGAAATGAAATGAGAGAAACTGCCAGGGACCATATAATTATCATATTTTAGAGTCGGACGTGTTCAGTGGACTAAAATGAAACGAGAGAAATTGCAGGGGACCATGTAATTAGCATATTTTAGAGTCGGACGTGTCCAGTTGACTTAAATTAAATGAGAGAAACTGCCGGGAATCATGTAATGAGCATATTTCAGAGTCGGACGTGTCCAGTGGACTGAAATGAAATGAGAGAAACTGCCAGGGACCATATAATTATCATATTTTAGAGTCGGACGTGTTCAGTGGACTAAAATGAAACGAGAGAAATTGCAGGGGACCATGTAATTAGCATATTTTAGAGTCGGACGTGTCCAGTGGACTGAAATGAAACGAGAGAAACTGCCGGGACCATGTAATTAGCATATTTCATAGTCAGATGTGTGCAGTGGACTAAAAAGAAACGAGAGAAACTGCCGGGGATGTGTAATTTGCCAACCTGGTGAAGTACATACACACTATTACAATAACATTTCATGCAGTGGTGAACTAGCACACTTTCTGGTGTGTTTGTGTGTTTGTGTGTTTTACAGATCTGACGATAGATAAAGTTCGTGTGTTAGCACATGACAATCCAGAGTGGAAGACTGTATGGATTAAAACAGTATGTGTGTGAGTTTGTTACATGGACTGACCTTAGAGGTTAATGGAGTCCTGTGGCCACAGTTTATCTGTAAGTCACTCACTGTATGTGTGAGCAAATGTGTATGTATGTGTGTGCACATGTATGTATTTGTGTGCACATGTGTGTATGTGTGTGCACATGTGTGTATGTGTGTATATAAGTTTGTGTGTTTATTTTATACATATGTATATAAATATTTAGCCACGTACGACTTCCAGAAGACTACAGTGTTAGTGAATGGAACTGCAGTTACACTCAAGTCTGAGTTTGTGGCACACTCTCGTGCTGTTGGTGTCGTGTATGTGGTAGTGCCTATGGATGGTGGCCATATTGTCCTCATTTTGCTGGAATTGGTGACCATTACTTTTATTGTATGGAATTATATAACATTTTGTTAAAATAAAATTAATAATTTTTATTAAAAAATAAAAAAAAATATAAAATCAACAACGTTTAAATTTGAAATATGGGATATAATACATGAAGCATAAAATTCAATGAGTGTTTTCAAATGTATGTCCCTGTAGTGTTGATTGAATTCAATCCACAGCAATTCTATAACAAAAACAATACAATAATTCAAATGCTACTATAATAACAATATTCTTACTGGAGCTGTTGCTTTAATTTATCGGCCATTTGTCTACAATAGTCCACTTGAGACAATACAGTAACAAAATCCTTGAGGACAGTAGGTCTAGTTGATAAGACTGTACGAATGCTACTCAGAAGGTTCCTTGTCTTCTCTACATCAATCCAGTTCTGACGTTGACAGAGCTGGTCATACATGTCCGGAGATATGAGTCCAATACTGTAGCAGTGATCAGCTACTGTCATAACACAAGGTTTCACTGAGAGGACCAAGTCAGGATACACACTCAGAAATATACTCAAGCTATTGCCACCTATTAATAAAACATTTATAATGATACCAAATAAAAACAATAACTTGACTTACTTTCAGAGACCTCTACCACAGGATCATTCTGCTCATATTTCTAAAACCAAACATAATGATTGTTAGTTGTTGCAAGTTAGAATATAATAGTCTATTTCTACATACCTGTCCATACCAAATGAGGTGTCTATTCTGAAGTGCAATTCCTTGTGAACTGTTGAAACACTTCATGACTGAAGGAATGGGTTCTACTTCATGAACTCTCCCGAGATGATTCCCTCCTTGATGTGAACGACAGTCAAAGGCAAACTGATAGTCCATGGAGCTGTTGTAGTTCATTCTGGAACTAGCCTCCTTTAGAGTGTCCTCTATTTCTTGTTTTAGAGCAGCACATTCATGGTGAATGGAGTCTTGGAAAGTAGGATCACAAGAAACTACGACTTCAAAATATTTGCATCGAGATATAAATGTTACACGAATTTGTTTAGATCCGTACATAAAGTGCACCATGTTTTTCTTGACTCCTTCTCCAATGAAAGTGAAGGACTTGTTGGATACGAGACATGCCATTGCAGCAGGAAAGAGTCCCATAGGAGTAAACCCACTACTGAAGTACATCAAGAGAGGTTCCACGAAACAAGATCTGCAGGATTCTTTGTGGAATAGGTCAAGTTCCTTTGCACTAGTGTTTTCTAACACACAAGGCATGATGTATTCTTTCTCTTCTTCTAACACTGAGTTAGTATCAGAAGATTTGACTGACGCAATCTCAGCTATGAAGTGAAGATATGCAAGCAAAGCTACCAGTTGCTCTGGTGGAATCAGATCTCCTGAAATGTCAGCTGTAGCTGTCTTCAAATCTGTCATAGAGAATCGACCTGTATTCCTGAATCTCTCGGATGTGGCCTGACCTACGCTATCAAAGCTCATGGCTTTCAGAATGACACCAGTGATACTGTCATACACTACCTGGATGTCTATGATGACCAGGTCCTCCAAACCAGGCACACTGGGGAAGTACATCAGAACACCGGCATGGCGGTGAAGAAACCACAGAGCTGCTTTGGTCTCGTAGGGTGTCATATTGAAGGCATGGGACAAGGCCAAGCAGGTCTCCAGGCTGGCTGTCCTCACTTCTCTCATGCGAAGACACAAGCTGAAAAGAAGCCACACAGCTGGAATTTTCAACTTTTTAAAGTGTTTCTCCATGGCATTCTCCAGTAGCTGATGCAAGTGATCGATCTCTTCTACTCCGCCTCCCATGTTGTCTAAAGAAACAACAAGCTTGTCTTTTGAGCAGAACTGAACTATGCCTTTTTTGTAGGAGTCCGTGTCTCGAATCACTTTTTGAAGCTGCGAATCGACTGTAGCGATGACTTCCTCAGAAACCTTGTCTTTGTGAGTACCCACTATATACACTACTGACTTGGAGGACTCCAGTATCTCACCAATGGCTGAGTTGTCTGCTCCTGGCTGAGGTTGAAGATGGGTGGAGGAACTGAAACAAGATATACTGGCAAGTGTACGCAAAAGCATCTCTTGCAGAGTAAACTCTGATTTCTCTGGTGCAGTTGTCTCTCCTGAAGCTCTCTGATAAAAGACCCGATACTCCTCATCTAGTTGGAACTTGTAGTTAAAGAACAGCAAGTAGAGGCCAGGTCCTATGGTGAGTGCTGGTAGCATGTCCATCAGCTAAGGCTGACCTCCGGTGTCCTCCATTCTCAAAAAAGCTTTAAACGATTGCTTCAAATTTTCTGCAAAGTGTTGTTGTTTAGACACTGTTTCGAATATGGCAGCTATTTCAGAATAATCTGGTGATGATACTGCCTGATCAGCTGGTTGGTCATGTACTGTTGAGAGTGGAGTGATTTCCTCGTGCCAGGGTTGCCAGTTTGTATACGATTTCAATATTGCCATCATCTTCTGCAATAATGAAGGCTGGGGTGGCTCTTCCACAGAGTGAGACTGCCCTGTACTGCTAGCCTGACTGACCTCCTCTGCCCTGGTGTCACTACCTCTATGGGAATCAGCTGTAGCTTCTGAAGTGGATTCAGTTTCAGAAGTGGATTCAGTCGCCAGACTATCTTTGAGAGTGTGAAAGAGTAGAGAAGCTTCCTCAATGAGATTCTTTACAATGGTCCAGTCTATACTTCTTTCTGCTGTAGTTGGATCAGACTTGCCTTGGACTACCACATTGGAACAACACTCCACTGTGCCTGTGCTGCCATGAATCTGCTCCTCTTCTTTTGCTGACAGAAGATCTATGATCTCTTTCTTAATTCTCCTGAGAGTTGTACTCTTACCTTGTCTTGGAGGACCAAGGGACATAAACTTTAAAGACAGAAGCTCCAACACTTCCTTGGAAACAATGAAGTGTTTATATGCATCTTCATATTTTAGAACAACTATTAAACATAAAATAAAATATGCATTATAAAATATTGCAAATAAAACACAAATTACAGTTATTACAGTCTCATTGGTTATACTATACAAGTAACCCACACACAGCACCAGTACCATTAGCTGGCTCCTACATGACAATACAGAGTGTGGGCAGCTGGTTTTATAGCCTGGAGCTAAGCCAGTAGAAGCAGCTGCCAGTAGAAGCAGCTGCACACTAGCACTTGCAATTTTGTCAAAGACAATCAATTACCTTACTTATTATAATATCATAATTAATAATAAATATTTAGTTTTAACATAATTAACTTAATAATAAATAATAATATTCTAGTTTTATTATAGTACAAGTTTTTAATACCTAACTTTAGTTTCCCATATAATCTATTAATGGGACATTCTAAAGAGAAGCCAATATCACTGAAGGCAAGATGGCTTTCTAGAGATGCTGCTATTTACTTACACTAACCTGACAGAGTTGCTTTGTGTACTCCATCTCTATTAGCAACCAGCAACTGTCCAGTAGACAAGACTGCAGTAGCTATCTGTCCACCATTATACTTATGTTCTGGTCTATCTCCCTCACTAGTAGTCTCAATCCACTCCTCTGTCTTGTTGGAGTAACTGCTAATGGTAGAACTGATGCCGATTAGATTCGATACATAGGAGACGAAAGCGAAGATGGCAGTAAGTGTGGTTACTGTCCTCCATATTGTTTGTCTTCTTGTCCTGCCATTACTAGCAGATGCTGTGAGAGACTCTAAACTGCATATAAACAGAATCTTCTCCTTGTCATCCCCTCCTGTGAAGTAGAAGTTGCCTTCATGGAATGTTGATCGCATGTAGCAGCATGAAGAAGGAAGTGAGTCTGCAGTCGTCCAATGGTCGTTGAGTAGAACTTCCACTACATCCAAGTACTCGTCAGGTGAGACACTCCCACCAGCCACGACCAGGACCTCCGGTGATCCTCCACTAACTGATGATGGCCAGTAGCGATGAGTAGGCATGGCACATAGCGATGGCTTCCAGTCTAGACCAGTAGTACTAGTCAACAGAGAGTTAGTGAGTTCACCAGTGGAGGGATGCTTTCCACCAACCAATACAAACTTAGACTGGTAGGTAGTTAGGGACGAGAGTTTATATGGTGCACGAGTAGTAGTCCATGAGTGAAGGTCAGTAGAGATGTGAAGTGTGAGATAATTAGAATCCATAACTATGACTTTATCATGTAGTACTGCACATTGTACAGGCCAGACATACTTTCTCCATGTATGGCAGCGCTCCCAGTGAACTGGAAGATGGAGATCTCTCTAAATATAAATAAATAAACGAATATATAATTAAAGTGATAAACAAACAAACAAAAACAGCATTTAACCCTTTCGTTCCCGAATTGTTTGGACGCGCGCGGAAAAATCTAATCTTCTACCGTGGAATAGTGCATTACCGTTTTATTTTTTTAACTCGATGCTGGCTGGGTAAACCCCATAGCAACCATACATCACTAAATAGACCAAGAGTTTGGGATTCCCCTCATTTTTTGATTGAGAAAATTGAATAATATTTAGGCCCTCTACTATCCCAAAAAAATTCCACTTTTCTCATCAATAATACACAAAAAAAAAATAGAAATAATATTGTTTGATGTACCCTAACAAAAATGTTGTATGCATGCTGCACACATTCGTGCTGCCTTACTGCACTCATCATGTACATATGCAGCACATGTGCTGCAGGCGTAATGCTGCTATCAAGCATGTATGCTGCATACAGAAAAATTGAAACAGCGCCTCACATGTACCACATATGTGCATATGAGGGATGCATGTGTGCACAAAAAAGCATGCCACATGTGTGCATTCTCTTGTATGCTATACATGCGCAGTGGGATGTATGCCACTCATGAGTTGTGCACCCTTCTACTTGCATGCTGCATGCCTATGGCGCGTTTCAATTTTTGTGTATGTGGCACACAAGTACATTTTTATGTGCTACTCATATGCAGCTACATGCATGCCACTCATGAGTTGTGCACCCTTCTACTTGCGCATGCTGCATGCCTGTGACGCGTTTCAATTTTTGTGTATGTGGCACACAAGCACTATGGTACATATATTTCTGCATGTCTGCCTGGTAGATGTGGTACATGTGCTGCATGTCTGCCTGGTAGATGTGTTACATGTGCTGCATGTCTGCCTGGTAGATGTGTTACATGTGCTGCATCTCTGCCTGGTAGATGTCTGGTAGGGGTGGTACATGTGCTGCATGTCTGCCTGGTAGATGTTGGTACTCTGCCGTCGCTGTAGAGCTGGAATGAGTCTGGAAGTGGGAGCGCACACACTTAAGGGTGCCCGCACACCGCCTACGCAATTTTTTGTTGATGGTTGCTATGCACGATTACTACTATTGTATACTTACAGGGGCTTCTCCACTACAACACAAGGACAAAGTACCTGCCGAAGGAGCCGCTCACTAATTTTAGAGTGAATCTGGAGGAAATATCGGGGCCTGGTTATAAAACTTTGGGGCACTTTTTTGGAGCGGTGCGGTAAGTTGGAGCTCCGCAATTTGGTGCACTACTAGCCGAGTCGATACTCTACTGTAAGACAGCGAGTTCTTATCCATTTCAATATTACTTCATGATATATTCGCAATTTTTTCTATTTATAAGATATTGAAAAATTCTCGCTGTAGTGCAGTTCATTTTTTTTTGGTTTACCCGTGTATAAAATTTTTGTGTCGTTCTCATTATTAGATTCCAAGAAAAACTGACCAAAAATTTGGAACTTTAATTCCACTCGCAATTCTTAAGAAATAGCCCCACCCCCATATCTCGTACTACGAGTACGCGAGCAATTTTTTTTCAATTAGTTTGTATTGGTTCTAAAAAGAGCCCGCCTATATCAAGAGTAAACAAACATCAATACAACAATAATAAGAGAGTCCGAAGAGAGAGCAGTTTATTGGAGATAGCCAAAGGTGAAGGTATTAGATTTGCGCAGCTTGGGAAGTCTTCGCTCCGCAGAAATCGAGCCTGGTGGATCCATCCACTTGAGTTCAGGAGCGCATAGTCCAGAGAACGGCTACTGGTGGAGAGGCAGCCTGGTGCAACTTGCTGCGTGAGCTCAGACGACGTATGGATAGTTGCTGTAAACGAATAAAAGACAACAAGAAGCTAAACTAAAACACCACAACTTCGCAAAGTATACTTCTGCTACTAATGCGCGATTGTTTCTGCTCGCGTATTATCGAATGGTGGGGTATTGGCGGGGAATAAATTAATGTCCGGATCTACAGGCGGTGCGCGTTGCTATGTGCGGGCACCCTTAAGCGAATACTATTGCCTTTATGAAAAGTTATAAGTAAGAAATCAAGTACAGTACTTATGTATGACGCACGATGATACATGCATTGGGTTTGAGTGGGTATGAATAACATTAATGTAAATGAGATTTGGTAAGGGTCGATAACATATCATAGTATCGTGGGTAAATTAACATGCACATAAGTGTTTGATATGCATGTGGCATAGTAGCAATATGCACATGTGTATTTGACATGCATGTGGTATAGTAGCAACATGCACATGTGTGCATGTGGCATAGTAGCAACATGCACAAGTGTGCATGTGGCATAGTAGCAATAAGCACATGTGTATTTGACATGCATGTGGCATAGTAGCACATGCACACATATACTTGACATTCATGTGGCATAGTAGCGACATGCACATGTGTATTTGACATGCATGTGACGTAGTAGCAACATGCACATGTGTATTTGACATGCATGTGACACAGTAGCAACATGCACATGTGTACTTGACATGCATGTGGCAGAGTAGCAACATGCACACATCTACTTGACATTCATGTGGCATAGTAGCAACATGCACATGTGCACCTAACATGCATGTGGCACATAAAACTGTGCACACATGCAAGGCAAATATATGTGACACATGTGTAAACTACATGTGTGCATGCTACTCTCCTTGTGCATACATGCAGGGCACATGCTGCAGTTAAGTGCATTTTGCTTACATTTTACGCACAAGTGCAATATGCACATGTGTTGCAATGAATGCATTATAAATGTTGCATACATGAAGCACATATCTATTTTTGTAAGGGGAGAGAAACTGCCGGGGAACAAGTAATTAGCATATTTTAGTTTCGGACGTGTCCAGTGGACTAAAATGAAACAAGAGAAACTGCCAGTGACCAAGTAATTAGCATAATTTAGAGTCGGCTGTGTCCAGTGGACTAAAATGAAACGAGAGAAACTGCCTATGACCATGTAATTAGCGCATTGTAGAGTCGGACGTGTTCAGTGCACTAAAATGAAATGAGAGAAACTGCTGGAGACTATGTAATTATCATATTTCAGAGTTGGACGTGTCCACTGGACAAAAATGAAACGAGAGAAACTGCCGGGAACCATGTAATTAGCACATTGTAGAGTCGGACGTGTTCAGTGCACTAAAATGAAATGAGAGAAACTGCTGGGGAACAAGTAATTAGCATATTTCATAGTCAGGCGTGTCCAGTGGACTAAAATGAAACGAGAGAAACTGCCGGGGAACAAGTAATTAGCATATTTCATAGTCAGGCGTGTCCAGTGGACTGTAATGAAACGAGAGAAACTGCCGGGGACCATGTAATTAGCATAATTTAGAGTCGGCCGTGTCCAGTGAACTAAAATGAAACGAGAGAAACTGCCTATGACCATGTAATTAGCATATTTTAGAGTTGGACGTGTCCAGTGGACTAAAATGAAACGAGAGAAACTGCCGGGAACCATGTAATTAGCACATTGTAGAGTCAAACGTGTCCAGTGGACTAAAATGAAACGAGAGAAACTGCCGGGGACCAAGTAATTAGCATATTTCATAGTCAGGCATGTCCAGTGGACTGTAATGAAACGAGAGAAACTGCCGGGGACCATGTAATTATCATATTTTAGAGTCGGACGTGTCCACTGGACTAAAATGAAACAAGAGAAACTGCCGGTGACCAAGTAATTAGCATAATTTAGAGTCGGCCGTGTCCAGTGGACTAAAACGAAAAGAGAGAAACTGCCAGGGACCATGTAATTAGCATATTTTAGAGTTGGACGTGTCCAGTGGACTATAATGAAACGAGAGAAACTGCCGGGAACCATGTAATTAGCATATTTTAGAGTCGGACGTGTCCAGTTGACTAAAATGAAACGAGAGAAACTATCCGGGACCATGTAATTATAATATTTTAGAGTCGGACGTGTCCTGTTGACAAAAATAAAACGAGAGAAACTGCCGGGAACCAAGTAATTAGCATAATTTAGAGTTGGACGTGTCCAGTGGACTAAAATGAAACGAGAGAAACTGCCGCGGACCATGTAATTAGCATATTTTAGAGTTGGACGTGTCTACTGGACTAAACTAAAACGAGAGAAACTGCCGGGAACCATGTTATTAGCATATTTTAGAGTCGGACGTGTCCAGTGGACTAAAATGAAACGAGTGAAACTGCTGGGGACCATGGAATTATCATATTTTAGAGTCCGTCGTGTCCAGTGGACTAAAATGAAACGAGAGAAGCTGCCAGGGATCATGTAATTAGCACATTTCATTGTCGGACGTGTCCAGTGGACTAAAATGAAACAAGAGAAACTGCCGGGGACCAAGTAATTAGCATAATTTAGAGTCCGACGTGTCCAGTGGACAAAAATGAAACGAGAGAAACTGCCGGGAACCTAGTAATTAGCGTATTATAGAGTCGGCGTGTCCACTGGACTAAAATGAAATGAGAGAAACTGCCGGGGACCAAAGTAATTAACATAATTTAGAGTCGAACGTGTCCAGTGGACTAACTGCCGGGGACCAAGTAATTAGCATAATTTAGAGTCGGACGTGTTTAGTGGACTAAAATGAAACGAGAGAATTTGCCGGGGACCAAGTAATTAGCATAATTTAGAGTCGGACGTGTCCAGTGGACTAAAATGAAATGAGAGAAACTGCCGGGAACTATGTAATTAGCATATTTCATAGTCAGGCGTGTCCAGTAGACTAAAATGAAACGAGAGAAACTGTTGAGGACCATGGAATTAGCATAATTTAAAGTCAGACGTGTCCAGTGGATTAAAATGAAACGAGAGAAACTGCCGGGGACTATTTAATTAGCATATTTTAGAGTTGGACGTGTCCAGTGGACTAAAACGAAATGAGAGAAACTGCCGGGGACCATGTAATTAGCATATTTTAGAATCGGACGTGTTCAGTCGACTAAAATGAAACGAGAGAAACTGCCAGGGACCTTGTAATTAGCATATTTTAGAGTCGGATGTGTCCAGTGGACTAAAATGATACGAGAGAAACTGACGGGGACCATGTAATTAGCATATTTTAGAGTCGGACGTATCCATTTGACTAAAATGGTACGAGAGAAACTGCCGGAGACCATGTAATTATCATATTTTAGAGTCGGACGTGTCCAGTGGACTAAAATGAAACGAGAGAAACTGCCTGGGACCATGTAATTAGCATATTTCAGAGTCGGACGTGTCCAGTGGACTAAAATGAAACGAGAGAAACTGCCTGGGACCATGTAATTAGCATATTTCAGAGTCGGACGTGTCCAGTGGCCTACAATGAAACGAGAAAAACTGCCGGTGACCATGGAATTAGCATAATTTAGAGTCGGACGTGTCTAGTGGACTAAAATGAAACAAGAGAAACTGCCAGTGACCATGGAATTAGCATAATTTAGAGTCTGACGTGTCCAGTGGACTAAAATCAAACGAGAGAAACTGCCGGGGACCATTTAATTAACAAATTTCATAGTTGGACGTGTCCAGTGGACAAAAATCAAGCGAAAAAAACTGCCGGGGGAAAATCATGTAATTAACATTTAAGAGTCGGACGTGTCCAGTGTGGACAGGTCCAAGAGACTTCACCTAGAACTTAGATGTTTGTGTGTTTGTGTTAATTATGTATGCATACCTCTGGTGTGTGTTATGAGTCCATTCTTTTGTCAGACTTGTCTGCAGGGCCACCCTGTAGTCAGGTATCACCTTTTTTCCTTAACTTGTTTACTGTTAGGCATGTGACTCTGGTAGTTATATATGCACTCATCTCTTTTTCACTGTTCAGTTCTTATCTAAGTTTTGAAGAAGTCGTTCTTGAGTCTCTCTCTCTCTAGCTAGCATCCAGTGTGTTAGCTAGTAAGGTGGCAAGTGGAGGAAATAGTAATTCTTATCTGGCAGGAGTACAGGGACTTAATCACCCTGGTGTCAACTGACAATCTCTGCGCCAGCCACCCCTCCATAATTTGGTCCTTCGAGCCGGATATGTACCTGCTGTTAAAGTATTCAATTCTCTCAGAACTCTATTCGTGATTTGTCTACTGTTCGTTATTTTCAACTACCTTCACTTCTCGTTTTGAAAGTCTATTTTTTCGATGGATGGTACTTCTACTGCGCTTTCACCTGAAGACAGTCTCAGGACAGCTCAAGAATCTGAAGTGCGCTACCAGTTGATGTATAAAAATCTTCAGCGTGAAACAAGCGAACTTCTGTCCCTTCCAGTTACTGAATTGTTGGGAGTAGATATAGAACAGCACCTGTCAGAAGCAACCAATTTGCATGGCAGCTATGCCACAACCTCAGTCCTCATCAGTGAACTCATGGTGAAGTTAAAAATAAGAGACGCAGAAAGTATTGAAGATGGCATGTTTACCTGTAAGAAGAAAATTAAGAAACTCAAGGATGAACTTACAAGACTGCGTGCCATAAAAGATGCCTACAACGGCTCTCTTAGTATGAAGAGACTCATCGGACAACTTTCTAGTGTTGATAATCTGACAGGACCTGCCTGTCAGTCAGATATACAAGCACTCAGAAAGTATGTTGTTGGATTCGGATCTGATCTCCTGTCCTTGCGCTGCCCTGATGTCTAGAGCATCTATGATGAGGTGATTCATCTCTCTGCCGCTATCTTTGAACGAAGTGAGAAACAGCTCTTGGACGCAATGTCCACTGCTTCCGCTTCTACTGACGCCGAATCCACAACTGCTCCTACTAGAAGAAGCCTACCTATTCCGGTGATCTTGCTGAATGGAGGTCATTTTTGCGCCTCTTCCTTGAGGCCATGGAAGACTCCTTTACTGACAATGAGAAACTCTCATATCTCAAGGATTGTCTCAAAGATAGAGAAGCTCTAGAGATTGTTCAACAAGCTATCATCAATGGAGACAGCTTCGCTAAAGTAGAAGAATCCTTGAAGTTGTTGTTAGATCGACCCCGAGAAGTTTTTCTACAAGCTTTAAATCTCATCTATAAAGGTGGTAATATTGATTATGATTGCTCTGGTCTATCTACTCTCGTGAATGACTTCCGCAAGGTGTACAACACTCTTCAACAGTATGGAGACCAGACTATGGCTCAAGTACTCACTGCTACAGCTGAACTACGGATGACTGATACTCTTCGGAAAGAGTGGATTCTTCACCAAGAGGATCCGCATACTATCCCGCAGTTTGAGGAGCTTTTAACATTTGCGGACACTTGTCGCAAACTGCTCACTGCTACTACTAGCAAGGTTTCGGCCTCGGTGAAGCAACCCAAGCCAATAAGCCAGCACAAGAAGAACGTCCTGCAAGTTCAACGTACCACTGTGTCAGATAAGTGTCTTTATTGTCAGTTACCTCATGTTATTTATGTGTGCTCAGACTTCAAGAAGCTGTCAGTTTCTGCTCGCAAAGAGCAAGCTAGACGCAAGGGTCTCTGTTTCAACTGTCTGTGTAAAGGCCACACAATCAATCATTGTACCAGCAAGAATAGATGCAAGCAGTGTGAAGCCAAGCACCATACCCTCCTTCATCAGAATTCTACTTCTGCAATAGAACAGAGCACCACTGAGCCACCTCCTGCAGCCAACACTGTCGCTTCTGCTACACATCCTCCTACCTCTTGTGCTATGTGTCTACCGAGAACTGTCCTTGCCTTGGCGTCCTCTGGGAGCTATGCCAGACGATGTAGAGCTCAACTGGACACGGGAGCCATGCTGTCTTTGGTAACTCGCAGACTAGCCTATGCTCTCCATGCCAAGAAGATCAAGGGAACAGCTATTACGATTTCAGGTATTGGAGGAGAGCAGTACAGCACTTCTGAAGTTGAAATTCGCCTTCAAGCTTTACACTTGGATGAATACATTGATGTTCGTGCCAGTGTGGTGGATTCAATCCCTACCTGCTCTACCTCAAGAAGGTTTGATGGTTGCAAGCACATTCCTGCATTCAAGGACTTGCACCTCTCTGATCCAGGATATTCACCTGGATCTCAGCTCGATATGTTGTTGGGTATTTCTTATTGTAATGTGTGCTCACTGCCCAATGTTATAGTTTCTGCAGATAAATCATTTAGAGCAGAGGAGACCATCTTTGGTTGGGCTGTTGGGGGAAGTTCTCCGGTTGCCACGGGGGGAGCTTCTTCCACTTGTCTGAAGATGATCACTTACCATGATGACATTTCGGAGCAACTCCAGCGATTCTGGTCACTAGAAGAAGTTCCAGGAGAGCCCACTCTTTACACAGACGAAGAGAAAGCAGCTGTCACACACTTCCAGGATACCCACAAGCGAAGCCCTAATGGAAGGTACATTGTTGGTCTTCCAAGAAGAGAACCACGTTTGGAACTCGGAAGATCCAGGCACACTGCTCTTCGACGATACAAGCAGAATGAGCGAGCCCTCAAGAGCAAGGGATGTTGGGATTCCTTTCATCAAGGAATAGAAGAGTACCTTCAGTTGGGTCATGCTGAGAAGGTTCCCCAGCAAGACTTGGACAAGCCATCAGCAGACATCTTCTATTTGCCAATGCACGGAGTCGTGAAGGACTCCACTACAACCAAGCTTCGTATAGTTTTCGATGGGTCAGCGAAGACAACGTCAGGATACTCACTTAACGATATCCTGCTATCAGGCCCATCATTGTATTCATTGCTGTCTACTGTACTCACCAAGTTCAGGAGACATAGAATTGGCATGGTAAGCAACATCTCCAAGATGTTTCGTGAAGTGGCCTTGCTTCCAGAAGAGTATGACCTGCATAGATTTCTCCACCGTGATGAGACTGGAGAGATTGTCGATTTTCGTATGAACCGCTTGACCTTTCTCCTTATCTGGCCACACAGGTTCTTAGGCAGCTTGCACAAGATCACCGTGAAGAATATCCGAACGCTTCAGCCATTGTACCCACGAACTTCTATGTGGACGATTGCCTTGTTGGAGCTGACACTCTCCCGGAAGCCATTGGACTGAGAAATGAACTGAACGCTCTGTTTAGCAGAGCTGGAAGGACTCTCCGTAAATGGAGATCGAACTCCATGGATCTCCTCCAGACTATCCCAGACTCTCTCAAGGAACAAGGAAGTCTTGACATTTGTCTGTCTCCAGCAGAGCACAGCAAGGCTCTAGGACTGCGCTGGAATTCTGTCGATAACACTCTATCTATCTCTGTTCCCACTCTGCCATTGGACTCTCTGGCGACCAAGAGGTCT
>WLWD01004521.1_pt1 | contig 27530 bp, 21 predicted proteins | sample 6712731 | NCBI WGS metagenome assembly WLWD01 (sample SAMN12718690, study PRJNA576275) | sponge metagenome | isolation source: marine sponge | host: Mycale hentscheli | place: New Zealand: South Island, Marlborough, Capsize Point | collected 2014-11-01
AACTCTGAACTCTCTCAATTCTCACCTCATTTCCCCCCGCACTTTTCTATATCATCCCTTACCATATACTCATGTGTATCATACAGTCACTGCTAATAAAACTGAGTGTTGTGAAACTGTGAACAGTCTTAGTTAGAGGTTAGCTACATTCTCTCTAGTCCTCTACATTGGTGACTCCATTGGTGACCCCGGCACTCTTCCAACATTGGTCGCTATGTCTAGTGAAGACAGCCCAGGAGAATTGGCAGTTCCTGCTACTTCCGGTTCGCACTCTTCATCTTCCACATCTCCTGCAGTGGCCACACCCACTCCCGGTGACATTTCTGCGGTAGTCAATCTCAAACTCCTGCCCTTTTGGCCAGCTGACCCGGAGATCTGGTTCGCCCAGGTGGAAGCGCAGTTCGCTTGCCGGAGAATCACTTCCCAGCGTTCCAGATTCAACTATGTCGTCTCGTCCTTGTCCCCCGAGATTGCAGCGGAGGTGAGAGATCTGTAAATCAAGCTGCCTAGAGACAACCCCTACTCTGCGCTCAAGGAGCAGCTCACCAAACGGGCCACTCTCTCCGAGCAACGTAAGCTACAACAACTTTTCACCGCTGAAGAATTAGGTGATCGTACGCCCACACAACTGCTCCGCCACATGCAACAGTTGGTTGGAGACAGACCTAGTGGCTTTGATAGCTCGTTCCTTCATGAGCTGTTTCTCTAACGATTGCCTCAGAACGTTCGCATGGTACTGGCATCAACCCCTGAAGACACAACCCTGGACAAGCTGGCTGAGTTGGCAGACAAGATCATGGAAGTTGCCATTCCCTCTGTTGCCACCGTCTCTGCTTCCCTAGCTGTAGTCCCTCCGTCCACTTCTTTGGTCACTGAAATGGAGTAAATGCGTTCCGAGATTTTGTGACTGGAGAAACTTATCAACAAACTTGCCCGTTCTCGTTCCTCGTCCCGTTCAACTCCTCACTCGTCACGTCGTTCTTTCTACCCCACCCTCAACCAGAGACTCACCAGATACTCTCTGTTGGTATCACCACAAGTATGGTGAGCAAGCCCTGAAGTGCAAGGCCCCTTGTTCCTGGTCGGGAAATGGACAGGCCGGTCGCTAGCGGCGACAAGTGTTACCGACCACACCCACCCTAGTCGCCTATTCTATATAATATATGACAAACACAACCATAATCGTTTCCTTGCTGACACTGGTGCTGAAGTCAGTGTGGTACCTCCTACGTGTGTAGAGCGTTCATGTCCACACAGCACATTCATGTTGCAGGCAGTGGACGGCACCAGATCACTACATATAATGTATGTTCCTGCACCTTGAACATTGGGTTGCGTCGTACATTCAGATGGTTTCCATCATAGCCAATGTGAAGCAGGCCGTCTTGGGTGCAGACTTCCTGCATCACTTTGGGCTTGTTGTGGATATACGGTATCATGCTCTGCTGGATTCCACTACACACCTACGAGTTAATGGTCTCTCTTCAGGCATCATGCGTGCTCGTCCGACCCAAGTGATCCCTTCCTCTCATTGCTGTCAGAGTTCCCAGGGGTGACACAAGCATGTGCTGCTGAGCGGCCTATCAAGCATAGCGTTGTCCATCACATCAACTGGCCCATCCGTGTCTTCCAGCACCAGACGTCTTGCACCTAAACACCTACGAATCTCCCGCCAGGAATTTGACCACATGTTGGAACTTGGTGCAATACGCCCCTCCTCTTCTAGTTGGTCTTCACCTTTGCACATGGTCCCTAAACGTACTCCTGGGGATTGGAGACCATGTGGAGATTTGAATTGAATAAGGTTACTGTACCAGACAAGTATATACCTGTACCACATCTACAGGATAGGTTACTGTACCAGACAAGTATATACCTGTACCACATCTACAGGATAGGTTACTGTACCAGACAAGTATATACCCTGTACCACATCTACAGGATAGGTTACTGTACCAGACAAGTATATACCTGTACCACATCTACAGGATAGGTTCTGTACCAGACAAGTATATACCTGTACCACATCTACAGGATAGGTTACTGTACCAGACAAGTATATACCTGTACCACATCTACAGGATAGGTTACTGTACCAGACAAGTATATACCCTGTACCACATCTACAGGATAGGTTACTGCACCAGACAAGTATATACCTGTACCACATCTACAGGATAGGTTACTGCACCAGACAAGTATATACCTGTACCACATCTACAGGATAGGTTACTGCACCAGACAAGTATATACCCTGTACCACATCTACAGGATAGGTTACTGCACCAGACAAGTATGTACCTGTACCACATCTACAGGATAGGTTACTGTACCAGACAAGTATATACCTGTACCACATCTACAGGATAGGTTACTGCACCAGACAAGTATATACCTGTACCACATCTACAGGATAGGTTACTGTACCAGACAAGTATATACCTGTACCACATCTACAGGATAGGTTACTGTACCAGACAAGTATATACCTGTACCACATCTACAGGATAGGTTACTGCATCAGACAAGTATATACCTGTACCACATCTACAGGATAGGTTACCGTACCAGACAAGTACATACCTGTACCACATCTACAGGATAGGTTACCGTACCAGACAAGTATATACCCTGTACCACATCTACAGGATAGGTTACTGTACCAGACAAGTATATACCTGTACCACATCTACAGGATAGGTTACTGCACCAGACAAGTATATACCTGTACCACATCTACAGGATAGGTTACTGTACCAGACAAGTATATACCCTGTAACCACATCTACAGATAGGTTACTGTACCAGACATTATTACCCTGTACCCACATCTAACATGATAGTTACTGTAACAGACCAAGTATATACCTGTACCCACATCTACAGTATAGGTTATGTACCAGACAAAGTTATACCTGTACCACATCTACAGATAGTTACTGTACAACAATATATACCTGTACCACATAACAGGATTAGGTTACGTAACCATAAAGAAACAAGTATACACCCTGTACCAATCTACATACAGGAAGGTTACTGTACCAGACAGTATCCAGTACCACATCTACAGGATGGTTCCTGGACCAGACAGTATATACCCACCACCCCTGTACCACATCTTACAGTATAGGTTACTGTCCAGACAGTATTCCTGTACCACAGCTACAGGATGGTTACTGCAACCAGACAAGTATTACCTGTATCCCACATCTACAGGAGAGGTTTACTGTACCAAGACAATTATATAACCCTGTATCACATCTAATGATAGGTTCCTGTACAAAGACAAAGTATTATACCTGTACCCATCTACAGGATAGGTTTACTGTACCAGACAAGTCCTGTCCACTCTACAGGATAGGTTAACTGTACGAGACAAGTATAACCTGTACCACATCTACAGGATAGGTTACCGTACCAGACAAGTACATACCTGTACCACATCTACAGGATAGGTTACTGTACCAGACAAGTATATACCCTGTACCACATCTACAGGATAGGTTACTGTACCAGACAAGTAAATACCTGTACCACATCTACAGGATAGGTTACTGTACCAGACAAGTATATACCTGTACCACATCTACAGGATAGGTTACTGTACCAGACAAGTATATACCTGTACCACATCTACAGGATTTTACAGCTACTCTACAAGGAGCTACAATATTCTCACACATAGACCTCATACGTGCATATCACCAGATACCAGTCGCCCCAGAGGATGTTCCCAAGACAGCTATCGCCACACACTTCGGTCTCTTCGAGTTCCTTAGAATGCCCTTCATCTTCGGAATGTTGCACAAACCTTTCAGCGTTTCATTGATGAGGTACTGTGTGTGCTTGGCTTTGCTTAGTCTACATTGATTGCCAGTACTTCTCCAGATGAGCATCTACAGCACCTCCGATCGGTGTTGGAGAGATTAGAAGACCACGACTTGCTCATTAACGTTCCAGAGTTGGATATCTTCAGTTATCACCTTGACAGCACTACTGGTATTCATCCCTTGCCGGAGAAGGTTCGCGTAGTACAAGAGTTTCCTCTTCTGGACACAAATCGGAAATTGAGAACATTTCTGGGATTGGTGAATTTCTATCACTGTTTCATTCCCAATGCCAATGGCGCAACACTCCTTCATCCGCCGCACTCCCTCCTCAATCAGACTCGACATCCTGTGCTGACAAGCTCGAATGGACCGAGGACACTATGGCTGCCTTCAACAATGTGACAAGTTCCCTCGCAGATGCATCTCTTCTTGTTCACCCAACCCCTGACACGCCCACCAGTATTATGACAAATGATTCAGATATAGCCGTCCGTGCAGTCCTACAACAACACATGGAAGGACAGTGCAGTGATGTCCACTCACATTTTTCTCTCAAGCATTGAAACCTGCAGAGACCCGTTATAGTACGTACGACCGTGAGCTTCTGGCAATCTACATCGCTATCAAACATTTCAGGTACTTCCTTTAAGGCAGAGATTTTCATGTGTTGACAGACCACAAACCTTTGATCTATGCAGCCTTGTCATCTAGACGTGATCGGCACTCCCCTCGGCAAGTCCGCCACCTGGATTTCATCAGTCAGGTTACCTCCGACCTACGGCATGTGCAAGGATCAGCTAATGCAGCAGCAGACGCTCTCTCTCTCTCGTCTCAGTGCTAATGCTCTCCACAGACTCGTCTTTCCCAGTTGTGGATTTCAGGGAGCTAGCTTCAGCTCAGGTAGGTGATCCTGAGTTGGACAAATTGCATGTGCTGATTCCTCTCTTCGTTTTGAGCAAGTTCCTTTGGCTCTCTCAGGAGGAATGTCCATCACCTGCGACACATCCACAGGCAGCCTGCGACACATCCACAGGCAACCTGCGACCGTACGTCCCACAGAGCTACCGTCGACACGTGTTCAATATTCTTCATTCCATGTCGCATCCAGGAATTCGTAACAAACAACGTCTTGTGACGTGCCATTTTGTTTGGCCAAGCATCAATGCAGATGCGAGGAGATGGGCACGTTCTTGTGTCTTCATTGTCAGCGTGCGAAGGTTCACAAACACACCGCCACACCCCTTGCTATGCTTGCTACTCCTGATGCAAGATTTGATCATGTGCATATTGATTTCGTTGGACCCTTACCGCCATCCAATGGTCCTGTTGACTTGCGTGGCCTGAGGCTATCCCCATCCCAGATTGTACTGCTGATACAGTTGCCAAGGCCTTCATCCAAACTTGGATCTCTCGGTTTGGAGTATCCTCAACCGTCACCTCTGACTGTGGCAGACAGTTTGAATCCCATTTGTGGAAGGCTCTCACTAACTTATTGGTCACAAAGCACACCAGGACAATGACTTACCATCCCATGGCCAATGGATTGGTAGAGCAGTCAACAGTTCGCTAGCAACCGTATGATGGACCCTACAAAATCCTGGACATGTCTGCAAAGTTCTTCACGTTGGACATCAAAGGTCACAAAGACACGGTATCCATTGACAGGCTGAAACTGGCGTACCTTGATGTGACTAGTTCAGTAGATGCCCCCACTATCGCTGTTCCACCAACCACATCCGCTGACACGTCTTTGACCGCATCCACCAACACCTCATCCTCACATCACCCCAGAAGCCGGAACGTACCACTGGTGCAGGTCGTCATGTTCACTGGCCAGCATATCTTGCAGGTTACACTCTCTAGCCAATCACTGGAGGGGGAGTGATGTAGTGAACTCTGAACTCTCTCAATTCTCACCTCATTTCCCCCCGCACTTTTCTATATCATCCCTTACCATATACTCACGTGTATCATTCAGTCAACTGCTAATAAAACTGAGTGTTGTGAACTGTGAGCAGTGTTAGTCAGAGGTTAGCTACATTCTCTCTAGTCCTCTACAGCCTGCAGGTGCAGCAGCACATGAACCTTATGGCGTACATATCAGGGCTTCTGCCCTGTGGGTGTGGCCACATGTTATATTCTATCACACCTTCACTGGCAGATTCTCCACTAAATCCTCACAAAGATGTCTAAAGTATCAGAAGAGAATTAACTGGATTTAGTTTGGAATTTAATAAACTTAAGAAAGCATAACATTATCTTTTAGACTATCATTGTTTGTTAAAACAAAACTCACCAAATGAGAAGGCCAGTGAAGATGCTTTACCAACATTGCTTCTGAAAACTACACACACACACACACACACACACACACACACACACACACACACACACACACACACACACACACACACAATTTGCTATGTAATTTGTGAACGTACTAGGTTGAGACCACAAGAGAGTAACCCTCACATGCATAGCTTCCCTTTTTTAAATACCCCTATCCACGTGAATCTAGGTGTATTATCAGAGGACAATGTTCCTTCTATAAATGGCCTATGATTGTCCCTGTACAAATATGGATGCATACAGACTACATCAGTGATTGGTTTATCACAAAGGGAAATATAGTTCCCACCACCTAGAAAATGTATAGTGACCCCTATAACCAGTGACCCCTATAACCAGTGACCCCTATAACCAGTGACCCCTATAACCAGTGACCCCTATAACCAGTGACCCCTATAACCAGTGACCCCTATAACCAGTGACCCCTATAACCAGTGACCCCTATAACCAGTGACCCCTATAACCAGTGACCCCTATAACCAGTGACCCCTATAACCAGTGACCCCTATAACCAGTGACCCCTATAACCAGTGACCCCTATAACCAGTGACCCCTATAACCAGTGACGTGTTGCCTGAGGACATGAGTGAGTGCAAAATGAGACATTACATTTTCAAACCAACAAACTTGAAATAAAAATGGAAGCTTTGCATAGTTTATATTCCAAGTAGAAGGTAGAAGTGAGAGACAGAGTTCAAAATGGAGCCAGAGATGCTTCATGTATAATGTGAGTGAAGATTTTAAGCATAGAGGTTGCGTATATAATTCAATACCCTTCTCTGTAGGCAAATACGTGGCTTCATTTACAGCATTCTGAACTCTTTTCATGTAAAAAGGACCCTCCAAATGTGAGAGAGGATTTTTTAAGGCTGAGGCTGTATTTAATCTTTGATACTAGACATGATGTGCTTCAAATGATTCACTTCATCTTATCCCAAACCCAGTGCTACAACAGAAGACACCTGACGGCAGAGCCAGGATGCCTGTGCACTAAGCAGGCACTGTGAGCCGTGTAAGCAAAGTTTTGGGAGCCAGGCTAGGAACTCGCAGGAGAACAGGCCTTTCCTCACAGCAAGTGGTGTGGGCACCCGAAGTCCACCTGGACCATTGCTGTTGCATGAGGAAAGGCCTTGAATTTGTACCCCAGCAAATGCCAGGTCCCCAATCACAGCTGGGTGGACTGGTGGGGCTGGTGGGAGGCAGAGAAAGAAACCAGATGGAAAATTGCCTGAGTTGGTCTTGAACTCGGGGGGACCTGAGGCCCTGAGCCAAGAACACAACAACTACACCACACACACAACCACTACACTACACACACACACATACACACACGCACACATACACAAACATATACCATATCGTACCTGATAACACACATACACACTATTTCCTTCCACTCGTAGTTACTGTAAGACAATAGTGAACTTAGAGCTGGTGATACTGAATAATCACAGGCGGTAAGATAAATGTGAAATTATCACGATAGAGTGATATATCACGAAATAACACCTAACAGAGTCAATTTTAACCAAACTGAGCTGGCCGTGTTCATTCGATAATCTAGTTTTTACAAACAACAAAATGGCTGTTCCTCATAACTGTTATGTGCGTGGTTTAATGACCAGTACCAATGATTTAAACTGATAATACCGTGCGAAAACAATTGAAATATCGCATCCGTGATATAGGGCTTTATCGGGGTGCAACAATAATTCCGGTATATCGCCCAGCTCTAAGTGAAAGTGTCAAGTTCTCACCCGATTATTAAATCACTCGATCAAATCCGAGAAATTGAAAGCAAAATTAGTAGCTGTACAATTCACCACCTTACTTTTTAAGATTACAACTTGAGAGTTCATAAACATGAAATAGGCACACACATGTGTAAACAAGAGGAGCCCCTCCCACCTCTCCTTCCCAGCCCCACCCCCCGCTCACCCCAACATTGGCGAGCATCTCGTCCACTTTGGCTGCAAGAGTCTGCAACTGATGAACGTAAGATCTCGTGCTACAAGAACCTCGCAGCATCTCCACCACCTTCTTCACCTCCTCTCTCTTCTCCTCCACCTGTGTGGTCACGCCCTGAGTCTAAACCACAAGACAATGAAAATCACATTGTAAGATCTGACATTACGTCTAGTTTATCGTCGCAGTAACCATTGACATGTGACTAGTTACTAAAACTTTATCTAGTGTGGTGAACATATTCTCTGTAATATCAACTGCTTGTGTTCGCAATTAAACCTGGTAAAGATTGTCAACAATTGGTTTTCAACCATAACATGTGCTTTTGAGCTCAATTCCAAGACTACACAAAGCAATGCTCAGACTAGAACCATGCTGAGATAACATCCACTGGTAAGTCCATACTAATCAACCGGGATAAATATTCAACTCGGATAAATACATGAAACATTATAAACCAGCTGTTTCAATCACTGCACAGACTTGGGACTGACTAAACACCCGCCAAAATTTAAAATCTTGTATTAACCACTGTGATTATTAAAACAAGAGTAGGTTTTACACAGAGAAGGGGCTCCACAATAAATCTAACTAAACCTGATGGAATATTAGACCTCCATTACTGCAACACACAACTCACCTCCTCCTTGTTTCTCTTGCGCAGCTTCTGCCTCATTTCTGACGCAAAGTCAACTACTTTCTCCTCCCCCACTGGACGCTCCTTTGGAGGCTGAACTTTGCGAAGACTCACTCCTCCTTCTTTGATTAGGCTCATAGCAGCTTCATGGACGGAAGACACTGGGTTAGGAGCGCTTGCGGCCGCTGGAGGACTTCTTTGGGCTGAGTCCGGAGATGTCGTTGCACTGGCTCTATTTGGTCTAGGAGATGCATTCCATGCAGGTGCGGGCGGCTGGATGGGAGGGGGAGGAGGAGGGGGAGGGGCTCCATTAAAGGCCACTGGAGGGGGAGGGGCTCCATTGAACAGTGCTGGAGGGGGAGGAGGTCCGCTAAATGGTAGTGGAGGTGGAATGGGCACAGGAATATGCTCTGCTGATCCTTCCAGCTCATTGTCGGGAGGAGGCGTGGGAAGAGGGGGAGGAGGAGGAGGAGTGGTTTCAGCTGACGGGGATTTCTCTTCAGAGGGAGGAACAGCTTCAGCTTGTGATGAACTAGCCTCAAGAGGAAGAGGCTCAGATAGTCGCTCAGCTAAGGATGGGAGAGTGTCCTGAGCTGGGAGAGTGTCCTGAGCTGGGAGAGTGTCCTGAGCTGGGAGAGTGTCCTGGGCTGGGAGAGTGTCCTGAGCTGGGAGAGTGTCCTGAGCTGGGAGAGTGTCCTGAGCTGGGAGAGTGTCCTGAGCTGGGAGAGTGTCCTGGGCTGGGAGAGTGTCCTGGGCTGGGAGAGTGTCCTGAGTTGGAAGAGTGTCCTGAGCTGGGAGAGTGTCCTGAGCTGGGAGAGTGTCCTGAGCTGGGAGAGTGTCCTGAGTTGGGAGAGTGTCCTGAGCTGGGAGAGTGTCCTGAGCTGATGAGAGTGTCCTGAGCTGGGAGAGTGTCCTGAGCTGGGAGAGTGTCCTGAGCTGGGAGAGTGTCCTGAGCTGGGAGAGTGTCCTGAGCTGGGAGAGTGTCCTGAGCTGGGAGAGTGTCCTGAGCTGGGAGAGTGTCCTGAGCTGGGAGAGTGTCCTGAGCTGGGAGAGTGTCCTGAGCTGGGAGAGTGTCCTGAGCTGGGAGAGTGTCCTGGGCTGGGAGAGTGTCCTGGGCTGGGAGAGTGTCCTGGGCTGGGAGAGTGTCCTGAGTTGGGAGAGGTTCGCTGGGAGGACTCAGTATCGCTTCTGTCGGTGGAGACACATGTGTGTCTTCTGTGGCAGTCTCATGCTGAGAAGATGCCAGATGAGCGGAAGGAATAGTGTCTTGCTGCTTCTCTTCACCAGTGACGTCTGGCTCCAACGATGGAGGAGGCATGATGTTCTCCGTCACTGGCTCCTCTGTCAAGACAGGATGTGAGGATGCTACATCTTCTCCATTGAGGTCTTCGTTTGGTATTACATCTTCCCGACATGAACTAACAGACTCCTCCATACTAGTAATTTCACTGAGCTCTCCTGAGTTTGCTGCATCCTGGTTTATTTCTTCTTTGTTCAAACTTGTCTCAGAGTCCTGCTGTGTTGTACTTTCATCCAGCTGAGCTGCGTCTTCAGGATGCTCTACAACTTGGTCAGACTCAGTTCCGACCTCCTCAGGCTCGGCCACTTGTTCCGACTCCACCTGTTGTTCCCGCTCACCAACATCTTCTTTACGCTTGGCTACGACTTCCTCCGCCTCATCATTAGCTATTTTTGCTGTCGAGGTTTCTTCCTGCCCACTCTCACTGTCACCCTTCCCACCTTCATGGTCGCCATTACTGGCACCAACTTCAACTGCTTCCTTCACCACGCCATCTGGTACCCCCTCAGGCATGACACTCACTTCTGACACTTCAGTTGGCTCTGTCACGTGGCTCTCTGCCTGAACTGATGGCAAGTCTTCAGCTCCTCCAGTCCTGCTGTTAGATCTCTCAGAGTTGTCGTCTTTAGTATTCGAGGTACATTCGACTGTTGGTGGTAATTCTCCAGAAGGACAAGTTTGGTCATTACTTGCTACTTCTTCTCCTGTTCCATTACTGATTGTCACATTGTCTTCTTTCTTGTCCGTGATTGTCTCTCTCAGCATTTCTTCCTTTCTTGTACCATCTGTTTGTGGCATTGCGTCCGAAGTCGTCTGTGTCTTACCATCATCCACAGATGCCTGTCTTTGTTCTGGCACTTTATTCATATTAGCCGCTCCTCCAGCAGGTGACTTGCTCTGTACGACTGGACTCGGTTTCATCACGGAACTTGGAACAACTTTACTTTCAGGTTTCTTCGGTGGTGGAGCATAAGGTTTTTTAGGGGGTGTGGTAGAAGGTAACTCAGGTTGCTTAGGGGGCACAGTTGATGGTAGTTTAGGAGGCGGGGTTGAAGGTAGTTCGGGTTTTTTAAAAGCAGCAGTTCTAGACTCTGGAAGTTTTGCTGTAACAGGGGCAACGTTTCTGGGCAAGCTATTTTTCTTACCAGCTGATGCCACTGCTGGTGGAGGAGGTTTTGCTGGAAGTGAACTGAAGGAGGACTTGGAAGAACTTACAGGTCTAGAGTTGTTGGTTTTCACAGAACCTGCGGAAGAGGAGGCGTGTGCAGTCTGTGATGCTGTTGCACCACTCACCTTTAGTTCATCTCTCTGACTGTTAGTAGTACTGGAAGAGGGCTTCTGAGCTGGAGGAGCAGCTGTAGCCATTTTCTTTTCTGTAGCTACTCCATTTGCAGATGCAGTTGGCGACGATCCTTTTACAGACCCCTGATTCTTCGTCAGGCCCACATTTTTTATTGAAGGAGTTCCTTCAGGGTTGCCAAGACCTTTGCCACTTGCATTAGATGTGCCACCAGGAGCACCTTCCGGTTGTTTCACTTGCTTCTTAGTGTGGAGACGGAGAGGCTGGTAGCAATGGCGGCAAACGTCCGCTCGCCATTTCTGAGCAGTAAACTTGTCACAAGCGAAGTCTTCTTCCGACATACAGACACTACGAAGAAACACCCTAAGACAAACCTTAAGCTAACGAAGCGGACAGTTCGATCCCCTCAATTGATTCCTATTTTCAGCTGAGCAATCACTTTAATGGTATTCATTAGTTAGCCTCTCCCCCCCACCCACACACGGGCGATGAGTAAGCATTACGTCATGTCCGCATAATGATGATTAGGTAAATGGTCGGCTCAGGGATAGCTATTGTTTCTCTGTCGCTGATTAGTTACCTGCAGCAATGAGTGACCCTAGTGGAGTTCTTTTGGCTAGTTCCAGTGATAAGGACAAGAAAACTATACCCCTAATAATTCGAGCTATCGAGGGTAAAGACTCGGTGGATTATCTCCAGCAATGGATGAAAGATAACAAAGAGTGGCTGGCTTCTAAAATGCTGGAACATGGTGAGTGTACAAACAAAGGAGAGACTTTTAACAGTCCAACTGTGACACTATGTAATTCACAGTTGGTTTCTCCCATTGAGCATGAACCCAACAATATAAATTGCTTGTCTTTGACGAGCTCTTGCATTGAGAGGTGGTCATCAGCCGAGCTCTTGCATTGAGAGGTGGTCATCAGCCGAGCTCTTGCATTGAGAGGTGGTCATCAGCTGATGAAGTAGCTTTAAACATCCCAACTGCTAATATTTTTTTTCACTTGCATAAAACCTCACACATATAATGTTTTATTATTAGTCCTGACATTCCTCCTTCCAGGTGCCGTCTTATTGAAGGGATTTGCTGTGAGCAGTGGGCCAGAATTCCAGAGTGTGATTCAGCAGTTCTGTCCGGAGTTGTGTGACGAGTATCGCGGAACTTCTCCACGGAGACTAATACCCGGAACACAGGTATAGTGAAGAACAATATACCCATTAAGGCCGTCTTAAAGATTTAGGCATGTCTAAGGTGTGTTTGATGTGCATAACACACATGTTAAGTATTTGTGGGTGTGTCAGAGGTGTGTGGAGTATGTTATTAGTGCCCATCTTTCTTTCCATCCAGTATGTGTTCACTGCCAGTGAGTTGCCAGCATCCTTCCCCATCCCCCAACATCTGGAGATGTCCTTCCTACCATCCCCTCCTAAGCAACTCTTCTTCTGCTGTCTGGAGGCCCCCACCTCCCTGGGAGGGGAGACATGTCTGAGTGACTTCAAGGCTGTCTACGATCAGCTGGACCCGGACATCAGGAAAGAGTTCGAGGACAAAGGAGTGAGTGAGTGAGTGAGTGAGTGATTGGCAAGGGAGTGTGCCTCCCTTGTCAGAGCACTGTGGTCATGGTGAGGAGATTAATGAGGTTTGGTATAGTCAAGCAGTTGAATAACAGGAAGTTTGTCAGGGTTGTAGTCCTGCATGGAATCAGCAATAGCAGCCGTTGTGTAATCACCAATCCGTGTTAACTTCATCCAATCACAGCAAACACATGCTTGAACCAGTGACTAGGTGTTAATGTTTGTTGATCTCTTGCACAGTTGGTGATTCACACCATTTAGTTCATTAGTATCAATTTGCACAGCCATAATAAATGTGATAAATATCTAAGTGTTCGTTTCCATGGCAATAACTGAATAACTTTTTCTTGAAGCATTCACACTTTTGGCAATACAACCAACAGATTTAATATCTGAAGATTGGTTGAATCAATCTAACTATTTACACATGCCTCAAATTAAAAATATGTTCAGTAAAATGTCTGGAATGATTAATTAGTGTCATAAACAGAGTATATATCCCCCTGTATCTTAGGTGGAAACATAAGGTGATTACTTGGCCATTGCTGTGGTGAGGGGTGGGGGGGGGGGGGGGGGGGGGGGGCTGTAGTCTTTTCAAGTACATGTATGTTTAGTTGACCTTATGGACCATGACTGCTTGTTTATGGTGTGGGAGAGACCACTGATGGTGTAGCTGTAACTGGGCACCACTGCTCTGGTTATGTAAGCACCCATTTCAGAGTCTGATTCCAATCTGTTTGTAAAACTTGGTTGGCAATAATAAGAGATGTGAACTGTATATACAGTGCTTCCAACTTAAAGAGTGGATTTTTTTAAACTACTGTATAGACCCTCACTACAGTCATTTAACATACACATACCTTTTCTTCATCATCCCAACAATGTTTACAATAGTAAAACTGCCTGTTTAGAGAATGGAAAACGGAGAACAGCACTTTTCTCATTCACTCTAATACATTTTACGCCATTTTTTTTGACGTCAAGATTTTGCGGTAGTTCGTCATTAAACGTAACTAGTTAACGAGCTAAGGTCGAACGGTTATTTCCCCGAGCGGTAAGACGGGACTTTCCCTAACTGCAATCGGCTGTATGGATTCTCATCGTTCTACTAGCAGCAGTAAACGAAGTCGAAATCAGTCAGAATTGTTGGCTGGTATATTACTAACTTGGAGCCAAGCCTATCCAAGTGGTCATCTTTTTCAAGAGCTGAAGAAAAGCTGAAGGAGTTTAATACTCCCAAGGCTCCCAGCATTCGGTATTAGGGCGATGCAGTTGGAGTCCTACGGGTTGTGCAGCTCCAGACGGAAGCTAAAACGCTGGCCGTGATAGGCAGTAATAACGCCGTAAAACTTGATACCTAGGGCCTGAGATACAACCGTAGCTAAATCAGCCATACCCGTGTAACAATTAGCGGTAAACTGGCGCCCTTGCACAAATACGCATGCGCTGTTTTGTGACGTCGCATTTACGTGTACTAAAGGCCCACAACCCGCTCTAAACGTCATCATTTGATGACCCTTACCGTGCGAAAAATTTTTGGTGAAAAACAGCCACAACTCACTTAATTTTCAAGGTATAGCTACCAAAGTTATACATAATAATTTTAAGGCAATTTTACATCATGTGTCAAATTTTTAGAGATATAACTCAATAAATTCAAAAATCCTGGCTTAAACACTTTTTTTCTTAAAATTTAAAATATTTCGAGATTCAAATTTCGTGTGCCCACAAAATCTGGCTCATATGAAACTTCAGGTATTAAAGTATCAGTATACCAAGTTATAGAGATAAGGAAAAATAATTTCTCTTTTTTCAGCTTAAACACTTCCAAATTCACTGTCTTGAAGCTCCCAGTTCCATCACCTATAACCACAACAATAACCACAAACCCACAAAATTGTTTTGTCTGTATGTTAATATGACATTAATGTATAATAATACAAATTTTTAGCTTTCTATTACACATACTTGAGAAATTATAGCAGAATTAGCAACCTTAACCAAAAAGCTAAAAAATCCACTCTTTAAGCTGGAAGCACTGTATAGGCAACCACTAGTGCCTGGTGGTGTGGTGATTTTGTGAGTAACTTTTCTTTACCTTATTTGGAGCTGCAATTGTTGGTCCATGCTGATAAGACTATTGCTGCATTCCATCCAGTGTGTAGTAATCACTTCTCTCACTTCCTCATTGTCCCCCAGGCAGGAAGTGAGTATATATATGGGTGATGGTAGTGAGTGTGTGGGTGGATGTTAGTGTGAGTGGGGTCGTCACCTGATTAGCTACATTACATTACTCCCTTGGGCTTGGGGTGTTGCGTGATTTGTTAACTGTGTGGTTTGGGAGGGAACCAGAGTTGTTGTTGTTATTTTTGTGTCACAGTTGGTATACCAGCCAAGTTGTCTAATTTGCTATTCCTAAACGACTACTTATCCCAAATTAGTTAGTGACTTGCAAAGCACTAATGTGACTATGTTGGCAGGTATAAAAATGTATGTGTGTGTGTGTGTGTGAGGGCTTTGCATGTATGTATCAGTTTGTGTGTTAATTTTTTGATGATTATTACAGTAATAGGTTCACTTTCAGTGAATGTTGTGAGATGTGTTACTAGGTCATTTGTTGACTGGTCATCTCTGTGAAGATTGCCTGTCAGCTCTTATGAGTGATGTGTTTCTGGTGCATGCTCCTTAGTGGTCTCCCTTCTCCTCACTGTACAATATACTTCACTTTCCCTTATGAGATATATTTGCCCAATACATAGAAACTTCTACAGTATGCTATGATATAGGGAAGAATTATAATACTTAGAAATGTGGTATGTGTTGATTTGGCAGGTATCAAGTTTAAATTGGTTTGATTACTTGTTAATTAGTTTAAAAATTAGTTTTAAAAGGAAGGAGAAATTTCTTCAGGATAGAAAACAAAACTACCATTGTTGCTGTGAAGTTTGAGATAATATTGATCCATTTTTGGATGCGTTGCCATGGTTATTGTTGGGTGAGATACTTTATTCAATCCTCCATCCATCCATCAGGTGCTGCATATTCGCAACTATACAGTCGGTAAAGGGTTTCTGTCGGATCCCCTCATGATGAAGGGCTGGCCTGACGTATTTGGAACCAGCAGTAGGAAGGAGGTGGACACAGAACTCAAGGAACAAGGCATTGACCACAGCTGGGGCCCAGACAACAGTCTCCATATTGTCAACAAAGTTTCTGCTGTCGAGAAACACCCAACGACTGGTGATAAAGTTTGGTTCAACCATCTCATGGTGAGTTGTGTGTGTGGTGCGAGTGTTTGTGTGTGTGTGTGAGAGTTGTGTGTGTGTGTGTGTGTGTTTGTGTGTGGTGAGAGAGTAAAATCCTCATACTGATGTAAAAGTTTAAGTCAATACTCTAATACTCTGATTGGACTATCACCTCTGGACCATAGGAACCATTTGGCACGGTGTAGGATATCGTCAGGAGCTATGTTAATAGGTGCTCGATTAGGTCCGTCCATAGCTAGTGTGCAGCATGGGTGTGACTGTGCATTTGCAGCGAAGGATGAGCTGTGACTTGTTGTTTCATTGTGTATTTGCAGCCGTCTATTATCAGCTAAGATATTTAACGGAGTTCACAGCATCTGTGGATGCAACATCTTGTTCTATTCCATACCTCATCAGAAATAGTGGGTGTCAGGTGTGCGGTAAGGTAGAATAGCCATCCAACAACTCCTGGACACTTCTGGTGTTTGTAGTGACCTTTAGTCTAGCTGGCATTCAGTGGGTAATGAATCAATATTGGTAATGGCATCATTCTTCCTTTGTTGAGGATTGTGACTACTTGCTGTTGGACTGTGAAAATAAGAAATAATTTCAAGTACATAATAATCTAACAAGTATCTTAATTTCTGCTCTTCATCAAATATTGAATCAGCAATATTATTATTATTATTATTATTATTATTATTATTATTATTTATTGTGTTTCAAATTTTATACCAAATTCTAACAAAAGGTGTGTGTGTGTATGGCCATTGTGCGTGCATGTGTGTGCGTGTTTCCAATTTCATAACAAGACTTGAATATACTTTGTAAAAAAAAATGTGAAAGAATGCAAATGTGTGAGTGGCTGAGGTATGAACTGGTACAGTGTTGTTGAAGGACATGACTCCATTGCACTGTATGTACACATACTAGTAACAGTTACCAACACTTGCTGCAGTACATAGTGTAATAGCTCATAATAAAGAAAATGTACTCATTAGGAGAGTTCATGCATTCTCTGTTCTTTCTCTACTTTCTTGCTATGCTCGCAATATTACTGGCGAGTGAGCGAGACACTATACAATGGTGTCTAATTGAGAATCGGGGATATTTGTTTATATATGTGTGCGGACGTACGCAAGTCATTTTGTACTTTGACCCTGGCATTTTTTGTGTTAGTTCGGTGATCGACCATGTCCAAAACTTCACTAAACAGAATCTTATGGTTTATCGATCATTACCTATCATCCTAGAAATTGAGTTATTTATTGCTTTGAATTCTTTTGCAGGTGCAGTTAAAACTTAAAAACTTACCGGAGTTCCATTTCTATTTGAGTTAGTGGCAGTGGTAGGTTAATGCGTTATTTGTCATGGTTGTAAGCCCTCGCAACAGTATTTACTTGAAAATGCATGGTTCACTAGACTAACCACAAAGGTAAGTTTTGTGTAGGTATATCCAGTTGTGTGAAAGTATTGTGTGTTAAAGCTACTACTTAGCTAAGACTATCACAAAGAACAAAGAAAACATTTAAATAACAAGACTTGTTTAGTTTGTATGTTTCTGTTTTTGTTTTTCAATTCAAACAGTTGCGGTAAGTGGTTACTACGGCGTTAATAGTGTAGTTTTAGGCTCGCTCACCATTTGTGCTCAAGCACATCACTAGTTATTATTATTTATCTTGTTCTTTTTTACTTTGTGAGGAAAAATCTGCTGCCACTTTTTTTTTTTTTTTCTTTTTTTTTTCCTTCCCATTCATATCTTGCTAGAATTATTGTATAATTGTTATACAACTGGCACCGTGTGAGCTGTGCACAGATGGTAAGTTGCAAGTGAGTATGATCGAGGTAACAATGGCAATGTCAGGTTTGAAGGTCAAATCAGTCCAACCAGGAAAAGTATGTCATCATTAGACATTATTTGTGAAATATTTCTAATCCAAATTCATTTATCATTACTGAAAGATCACATATGGGGCAGGAGCTCGGGCCCTCTACTTTTTGCTATTTAATGCTGTACAGCAATAGAAATTTGCTAATTTAAGACATTTCCGGCAAAAACATCTTCTCTGTAACTTAATCAAGTCTACATTTATCTCATTCTCACTGAAACATCACATACAGTGGAACCACTATTAGATGTTCCGTGCACTGGAGCCATGTAGTTCCAAAGTAGAGATAAAGCTAATGTGTGGGGCACACAAGATATATTTATACACCATGTGTGTGACAAGATATTGTAACGAAGACTTCAAAGCCTGGATTATCTTTGCCTCTATATTCCTGATATTAAACTGAGAGAGACTTAAAGCTGTAGTTGATAAACGTGGTTAATTTGGGATAAACTTCAAACAATACTGTGATAACCCTGTTCTTGCATCATACAGGTGTTCCACTGGTCCATGGTGTACCAGGAGTATTATAAAATTTGGGGTAGACTGGGACAGTTGAAGGCTCTCCAGGGTTTGATACAGGATTTTTTGCTAGGGGGGGGAAAGTCAAATAGCGACCTTATAGTTGTATTTTTTTTGTCCTTGCAATACTAGTAAGGTAAAAAAATTTAACTTATTTTATTATATTTATGTATCGATCAATTGATTACCTCTAATAAACAGCTTTGTTCATTTAAGCTGAATAGCTCTGACATTAATTAAGCCAGACTCCTAATAGGTTATCCTTCTAGTTTGAATGGAGTAGGTGTATCATTTTATGGATCACCAGTTCCAGTTTGAAAGCTGCTTTTAGCACTGGTCATTGTGAAGCAGCTGCCTGGTTGGTAAGGGTATATTTGTTGCTTTGGCAGACAGTAGAAGTTGCTGAGTAGTAGCTAATGGATATCAGAAAGTATTTTAGGAAAAAGAGACCTTGTGGCTCCAAAGGAAGTGAATCCGAACCAAAAAAAAGCAAATGTGATAGCTATGAATCGGTGGAACACAAGGAACAGATTCGAGCAGTGCAGCAGAGAGAGAGAGTGAGGAGGTGAGGGAGGAAGAGAGAAGAGGTGAGAAAAGAAGTGCAGCAGAGGGAAGAAGGGCAGCAGAGGGAAGAAGGGCAGCAGAGGGAAGAAGGGAGCAGAGGAAGGGTGCAGCAGAGGGAAGAAGTGCAGCAGAGGGAAGGAGTGCAGCAGAGGGAAGGAGTGCAGCAGAGGGAAGGAGTGCAGCAGAGGGAAGGAGTGCAGCAGAGGGAAGAAGGGCAGCAGAGGGAAGAAGGGCAGCAGAGGGAAGAAGGGCAGCAGAGGGAAGAAGGGCAGAAGAGGGAAGGAGTGCAGCAGAGGGAAGGAGTGCAGCAGAGGGAAGGAGTGCAGCAGAGGGAAGAAGTGCAGCAGAGGGAAGGAGTGTAGCAGAGGGAAGGGGTGCATCAGAGGGAAGAAGTGCATCAGAGGGAAGAAGGGCAGCAGAGGGAAGGAGTGCAGCAGAGGGAAGGAGTGCAGCAGAGGGAAGGAGTGCAGCAGAGGGAAGGAGTGCAGCAGAGGGAAGGAGTGCAGCAGAGGGAAGAAGTGCAGCAGAGGGACGTAATATAAAGATGAACATTGGCGGAGGCAATCCCAAACTAAGCTCCAACCTAAAGCATTCAAAGGCTAGCCTGAAGAAATTGTACAAATCTAGGCTTACCTACAAGAAAAGTTGGGAGGAAAAGTATTTTTTGTATGTTTTAATAAGTATAGGTGAAAATCCTAGGGGGGGGAAACTCTGCTCAGGGGGGGGAAATCCCAGGGTTCCCCCCCTCTGTATCAAACCCTGCTCTCTTTCTGGCCATGCTGGGATGGATCCTCAGCTTCTTCTTCCTCACAATGAGAGGATCTAACTCTGTTGGCATGCATACCACGTTCGGAGACGGCTCTACCATACCGGACAAGACTATTGCACATGTGCGGGACACGGTGTGGAAGAACATGGTGTTCAATCGCTGGGAGAAAGGAGACATCTTGATGATAGACAACTTCAGAGTGTCCCATGGCCGTCAGGTAAGGTGTAGTTGTCAGAACATGACTGACTAAACTGGTGTGATAACTGGTTCAATAGACTGCACTTATGTCCAGGTAAACACCACGATGTGTAGGTTGGTATGGGATTTGCACAACTGAGGGCCAAAGGCCTGAGGATAGTGTAAATCAACTGACGATGGGGAAGGCAGGGTGTAATTGACTTGTACCATTGGCTCTAGGCTATATGAAATGCATAACAACTAATTTTTGATTGGACTGTTCACTTGTTCACCTCCTAGGAGGTGGGCGTGAATACTAGCAAAACCATCCCACACTTTTCATGTAGTATGTCATTTTATTTAGATTGTTATAACTTACTGGATTTCCTGGGGCCAGTAATTGAGGCTGCAATTTTAATAACCATGTACCGTACATGCTGACTCCTTATGGAAATGCTTTTTTTTAATATATTAATAGATTAACTTCAATATTATGTATTATTGTAGTTGTAATTATTTTTGTTCATTGTTAATGCTTGTCTTATGCAGCCTTTCAGTGGCAAGAGAAAGATAGTGGTGTCATGGTCTATGCCTATGAAGAGGCCTAGCTGTGCCTAAGAGCATCTCTTTATTAGAATGTATATTGAACCTACATACGTATTATATATCTTTTACATTTGTCACATATAAATATTTTTTGTACAGTAATCTTTCAGGTAAACAATTGTTACAATGCTTCACACTTTCTCCTGCACTGACTATTGAAACTAACTCATCCTGATGTTGTACTCATTTTACATTATTCACATGAAAATTGATTTCTGCTAACTTCTAAATGAGCTAAGAAGTTGACTGAAATTGTTTTAAATAACCTTGTTACCTCAACTTAAAAATCTTTACTCCTTTCTTGCTATTTGTTGTGAGAGTTGGGTACCTTGTCTGAGATCCTTTAACAAAGTTCCACTATTTTCACAACTACTGCAGCTCTCTTTATTATATAATACTTAACATGAGTCAGAGTGTAATATGGCTAAATATTTCATGAGCAGGCTAATGTATTTTCAGGAGCCAGAGGCTGAGGGAAAATAAAGCGTGAAAGTGAAATATCTTACCACACCCTCTGATGAGAGTAAGAAGTGGTTTATTTGATGCTAGATATCTTCACTGCAGTAGTTTGTACTAGAAATAAAGTGAGTTTAGTTCATAGGGGCTCCCCACATATCTGCAGATATTATAGCAGCTGCTCTGGCCTAGTTGTAGGCTCCTAGAGGAACATAGCAGAACTGGTAAGCTAAGCCACTGGTTGCTATTGCTATTGGGTAATTAGCTTGGTAAGTACTGCATGTATACTTGTGATATCTGTGAAATATCTAAATCCCTAGCTTTGTACCAAAAAAATACTTGAGAAGATATCCAGCATGGAATAAAATACATCCAGATATACTTGCATAAGTGCATGAACACATACATACTTATAAAACATGTAAAGTGATACACATTGAGGAAGAAGACACGACCAATACACGTTTCAATCGGACACAGTTTCTTGATTTAAGCTTGGCCTCTTTCTCGGCATTGACCAAGACACCACAATCTTTCTTCTGCCAGAGTAGGGCTGAATAACGAATAGTAGGTGATAACAACTATTTTAACAACCAGAAAGTCCTGATAAGATTATACCTTACCTGACGGCCATGGGACACTCTGAAGTTGTCTATCATCAAGATATCTCCTTTCTCCCAGCGATTGAACACCATGTTCTTCCACACTGTGTCCCGCACATGTGCGATAGTCTTGTCCGATATAGTAGAGCCATCTCCGAACGTGGTGTGAAAACCAGCAGAGTTAGACCCTCTCATTGTGAGGAAGAAGAAACTCAGGATCCATCCCAGCATGGCCAGAAAGAGAGCCTTCAACTGTCCCAGTCTACCCCAAATTTTATAATACTCCTGGTACACCATGGACCAGTGGAACACCTGTATGACGTACAAGAACAGGGTTATCACAGTATTATTTGAAGTTTATCCCAAATTAACTGTCCCAGTCTACCCCAAACTTTATAGTACTCCTGATATACCATGGACCAGTGGAATATCTGCACAAGAACACACACACACACACACACATACCACACACTAATTGTTCACATGTACACATGCACGCACGCACGCACACACACTCACGATAAGATGGTTGAACCAAATCTTATCCCCAGTCTGCGGATGTTTCTCTACTGCTTCAAGTTTATTGACAATCCGGAGGCTGTTGTCTGGACCCCAGCTGTGGTCAATGCCCTGCTTCTTGAGTTCAGTATCCACTTCCTCTCTACTGCTGGCATCAAACACATCCTGCCAGCCCTTCAGTGCAGTAGGGTCAGATAGGAGAGTCTTCTTGAAGTTGTAATTACGAATATGCAAGACCTGCAGGGAAGAGTTGTCAATCGTTGGCTCAAATCCTTACAACTAAAACAATAGCACTTGCTATCCCAGTGTCCCAGTGGTTAGGGGAAACAATAAAGAACAAAGTAACTGGGTTAATTATTTATGTATGTACTTGCATAGGTAAACTATGGAAAAATATATTCGACCCCTCCCCCTCCCCCTCCCCCCTCCCCCTCCCCCTCCGGCATACACTAAATGAGTATAAATACAGCAGGAGAGTGATAAGTCGTGTTGATTGGTACTACAAAAGCTGTAAATGCTTCAAATACTAATTTTAATACATGAAACTTTTACACACACACACACACCACACACACACACACACACACGTAATTGAGTGTGACACAGAGATGAATAATTCATGCAAAAATTTGTAGTTAGATTAAATAATTATAAAATACTTCAGCATTGAAAGACCACAAAGACACTTGCTACAGAATTACTGCAATGAAAGAAATGGAGACATTGGTGGAGGAAAATAAAACCATTTGAGGTGTGGTGTGTACACTGTATGTGTATTGGTTTGAGGCATTATCACTGATAACTGTTCTGATCCCAAGGGCAAAGCCTGAGTGAGAGAGCAGTTATCAAACACTAATGGTTTAACTATTTATACTATCGTTACATTGCAAACAGTTTTCAAGACCTCAGGATATTGTAGTTTTAGGCTTTCACAGGCTTTGGTTGCCACTGGGAATCGAACCCAGGACCACTTGCTCAACACACAAAAGAGAGAGAATACATCTAATGAGTAAAAGCAGGCTGGGAAAGAAATTATGAAGTGACAAAAAAAACATGTCCAACAGTAGCAGTTGTTACAGTGAGGGTCTCTACAAAATATGGACGACAAGAAGTGTGCATACTTTATTCCGTTTCCCCACCTTATGTATGTATGTATGTATGTATGTATGTATGTATGTATGTATGTATGTATGTATGTAACCTTTAGAGTCACTATTACATCACAAGATTAACTATTGTGCAAAACATAAAATTATTTTCAACAGGGGGAATGTACAGCGCCAGTGGGAAACTTGCCGGGGAACATTTTTAATACATGACTCTTTACCGCAGCAACTAGAGTATATATATACATATTATATATATACATATAAACACTCACTCCTTTGTCCTCGAACTCTTTCCTGATGTCCTGGTCCAGCTGATCATAGACAGCCTTGAAGTCACTCAGACATGTCTCCCCTCCCAGGGAGGTGGGGGCCTCCAGACAGCAGAAGAAGAGCTGCTTAGGAGGGGATGGTAGGAAGGACATCTCCAGATGTTGGGGGATGGGGAAGAATGCTGGCAACTCACTGGCAGTGAACACATACTGGATGGAAAGAAGAGGAGAGAGAGAATCAGACAGACTATTTGTGTCTTCATCTCTACAGTCCAGAATGAATGATATCATGCATAAGAAGTTTGGGAAACTATCATTCTGCTTTATATTTCACATGATAAAAATGATTTGAGAATAAAGTTAAGCTTGGGGAAGGGAAATAAAAGGGTGTGGTTAGGAAGGACAATGGCATTAAGTATAGACTGGTTTGGAACCATTTCCAAACTAAACTTGTAGACCTCATCACTCCTTCAGACCATGGCGTGTGCGAGCGGCATATAGGGATAACTTGTGTCTGGTTTATGCAAAGGTCTATATTTAGTCAGCATTGCTACATCTTGATCGTCACTCACTCCTACTCACGGCACCATACCTGTGTTCCTGGTACGAGTTTCCGTGGAGAAGTTCCGCGATACTCGTCACACAACTCCGGACAGAACTGCTGAATCACACTCTGGAATTCTGGACCACTGCTCACAGCAAATCCCTTCAATAAGATGGCACCTGGAAGGAGGAATGTCAACAGAAATGAACAAAGCTGATTATCATTCCTCGTTTGTGAAAAGAGGGGAAAATAAAATAAAACTTGTGGGAGATTAATACTAGTAAAGTTTTCAACTTGACAAGTGTAGTCTAACAAGGACCAACTAGTAACAAATACAAGCAAACAGGCCCACCATTTCTTTCTCAGTACGACATTTGGCACTAAGCAAATTATCTATCAGAAGAATTATTAAAAAAAGGTAAGTATCACTAAATCCCGCAGTAGTTCACCATACCACCATGATGCTTATTTTTCTTTACATCAGCTCATCAGCTCATGATTCTTGCTTCACGTTCTTGTAACGACATTTTTATAACAAGCCTAAAAAATTCTAGTTTCAAAATTGCTTGGCAGAGCTAATTACTGCTGTATGCTGTAGGTACCAATGTGTGCACCCATAGCTCTGCTTTAGTTTCTTGCATACTATCCAAGTTTAATTATATCGCAAGATCCTGCACACTGGCCCTGCCTCCCACTATCTGAAACTTATTGCTCTGGTACTTGCACACTTAGCTACACAGCTACCATGATCAAGCATCTTTGAGGCGAGCCAGTCTTTATTCTTGTTCATCCATTGCTTTAGGTCATCCACAGAATCCTTCCCCTCTTCCGCTCTTATAATCAAAGGTAAAGCCTTCTCCCCAGCATTGTCTCCACTTCGTAAAACTACTCCTCGGGGCACTTCTGTCGCCATCCCTTGCTCATTTGATGAGTACACGCCCATTAACGCGCAAAACCCTGTGCAATTAATTTCCCCCCGCGTAGTGGTTAGATAAAGGGTCTTCCTATTGACACGCTTGAAGTATGTGATCTTCATAAAGAGCACTCTTCAAAAATCGAATTCTGTATAACAGCAAAGCTAGACTTTCAGTATAGATTACCTGTACTATTACACTCTTTCAGGACCAATGCACTGTTAATATAGAATAAAATTATTAATGATTTCGATTTCATTTATAAAAAAAAAATTGAAAGTTGATGAATTAAATAGTTCTAGAAAGTATTCCTATTATTTTGATGACTTCTTGGAAGGCTTGTAATTTAGAAGACATGCTCCAATGGAATTTGTCATTTCTTCAGCCTTCTTGTTCTGCCCAAAGTAATCCACAAAGTTGCCATCAGGGTCTATCAAGTACATGATGATAGTGTGGTCCACCTAAAGTCACATGACAGTCACATGATACCACACTTTATTATACACTTGTACAATAGAACATCTGGCACCCTGGAACTGAATGACACCAACTTAGAAAGTGACTAATATATCCATTTACTTGCATTAGCTGTTTCACTACTTACATGATAGAAATGCCTGTATTATACTGGACAAAGGTGATTGATTATTATTTTCATCTATTATTCAACTTCAATAAAATAACAAAAAAATGTCTAAAGTTATATTAGAATGACATCCAGCACTTCGAACTGATCAAACTAGTGATGTGCTTCAGCATGAATGGCGAGTGAGCTGGCTGAGTGAAATTCAAAATTTGAATGCTAGCCACTTATAATATTTCTTATTTGTACTATTCTTTAGCAACACACAACATTTTTACACACACATACATACTTGTGCACTAAATACACCAGCACAAGACCTAGTACATTGTATTCTCTTCGCAGACCAAGGGGCAAGCGATCAAATTCCGAAAACGATACAGGTAAGGATCGATTAAAATAAAACCAATAGATTACGCTTCAGCTGGCTGCTTTTCCAAAGTAAACCCCGCTCTATTGTATCAGAGCTCTAGGTCCTAGTACTAACTACAGCGGTGAAGATATCTAGTGTAGAATAAACCACTTATTACACTCGTCAGAGTGATATGGCTAAATCAGCTACGGCTCAGGCTTTATTTTCACTCGCCTCTGGCTTGTGAAAATAAGTTAGTGTGCTTGTAAAATATTTCGCCATATCACACTCTGACTCATGTAATAAGTATTATTGGTGAGCGAGCGAGACACTATCATGGGTAACACTTGATTGAAAATCAGGGATGTTTGTTTGTATATGTGCATGGACGTACATATGTCATTATATGCTTTGTTTGCTGGGAGGTTGATCCTGTCCCATACTCCACTAAACAGAATCCTTTGATTTATCTATCTTTACCCATATCATTCAAAGAAATTGAATTGTTTACCACTTTGAATTATTTTGCGGGTGCAGTTAAAACTTACAAACTTACCAGAGTTCATGATAGTGGTGGTGGTAAGTTATGCACTACTTGTCATAGTTATATGCTCTACGCAACAGTGTTGTTCCTTACCTGAAAATCCATTGTCCAATAGTCTAAGCACGAAGGTAAGTCTTGTGTTGGCATGTTCAGTAAACATGTATGTGTGAAAGTGTTGTGCGTTACAGCTACTGCTTAGCTAAAGAATAGCACAACATAAACATTTTAGTAGCAAATAAATATATTATCATTAGCTGCCTTTACACAGCTTATTCTACTCCTATGGCAGTAAGCATGTCTTAATAGGTTAGGTTCAAACCTGTGCGGTAACTCTTCAGAAATGCCTGTTGTTTTTGTTGTTTAAGTCAAACAGTTGAGGAGATTGAAACCCTCGACCTTTTCTAGTCACCGGAAGGATAGAAGTTAAAAATAATCACAATACTGTAACCTAACTAGGAGGTTCGCTCGCCATTTGTGCTCAAACACACCATTAGTTTATATTACACCAAAATCTCAATTGAGACTCGTTAGTGAGGGTCTCGCTTCACTTGCCCAACTACAACATATACTTCAGCTCTATCAGGATCTGCCTAGACCGCACCCCTCTCATTCCTACCAGATAGTCATTGTCATCATCGGAAGGTCCCATACTGAAGTAGACCCGATACGCCCTAGTGACTGCATGGAGCTCTTCATTAGTGCCAGTCAGACCGAGCAAACGAGGATGGAAATCTGAAAGATTGTCAAGGTATACGATACATGTGACCTATCATACTGCTGCTCCAGCACTGATTTATATGTACTCCTCTTGTGTACATCACACACATACACACACACACACACATGTAAAAAAAATGACATTCTCTTGCAACCTGATAGAAGTTATGTGCACCTGGCAGAGCCAGGA
>WLWD01005627.1_pt1 | contig 27529 bp, 27 predicted proteins | sample 6712731 | NCBI WGS metagenome assembly WLWD01 (sample SAMN12718690, study PRJNA576275) | sponge metagenome | isolation source: marine sponge | host: Mycale hentscheli | place: New Zealand: South Island, Marlborough, Capsize Point | collected 2014-11-01
TTTCAGCAAACAAATACAAAATCACTCTCTTACCTGATTAATGGTAACTTTTGTAGTATCAAACATCTGCCATTCTGATAATCTCAATTACCAGTAGCTCTTGAACAAGCTCTCAGCTACGATAAAAAAATAAACCAGTGTTATTATTTGTAATTTTAGCTCCGTATCCCCCCTAAAACGGCGAAGTTTTGAAATTAAGTCTGGAAAAGGGTATTCAATGCCATAGTAACCGGTCGAATCAACTTTTTGTTTCTTGAAAAGCAAGCGTTTTCGCAGAAATTTTCTCACACTTTGGAGCTTTAAGTATAAAGTAAGGCTTGCTTAATGCTGTATTTTCAGAATAAACTGGGGTCAAGCCTAAAAAGCCGTGTTTTTTGGAGAAAAAAAGTTCCCCGCGCGCGCGTTTAATTACATACGTACGTCCAAACATATATACAAATAAATAAATAAACAAACATCCCCGATTTTCAATTGTGTTACCCCTGTAAGTGTCTCACTCGCTACGCTCGCTCGCCAATAAACTAACATCCCCGATTTTCGATTGTGTTACCCTTGTAAGTGTCTCGCTCGCTACGCTCGCTCGCCAATTAGCTCAGTAATAAACTGATCAACAAATATCGGAAAGAAATCTGCAATATACCCTTGCGGCGTCCGTAGATTTCCAGACCTTATAAAAAACAACAACAACAACAACCAGTGAACGCCAGAGTTTAGGCGCGTGCGATCCCATCGCTTTAAGGCTAATATGAGGCATGTTGTTTGTGGTTTCACAGAGCTGACGGTTACCTCTTGCAGAATAAGGCGAGGCATACCCAAGGAAGTGATTAATTATAAGTTACTGGATATATTCCAGTGTAAACAACCAGTGTTTAATAATACCTACTCTTTGCAGACAAACTACAAACGTTAGTGAAGCACTAAAGGTGCGAACCTCAGCGCTACTATAAACTAGTGATGCACTCTAATAGCATAAATAGCGAAGCGAGGGATGCATGTTCCCTGTAATTGCAGCTATTCCATGCATGCTTGGTGTGGCTAGGAACATTTAATGGCTTTTCAAAAAGAAAAGATTCTTTACTTTGCTACCTGTTTCTGTTTCGTTTTAGCTCTGCTCCTCCTTGCCCTGTCTTTTTCATTTCTTATCTCTTTCCTTACTAATTTTTCTTCTGGAGTTTCTAACGCCCTCAAAGCTCTTGACCGAGCGTTTCTAACGTTTTGTCTGTCTTTCGCAGAATTTGTTTCGCTGGGCATCGCTGCTGGGCATCGCTACTGCGTACGGCGGGTAAACAAAACAAAATGTTGCTAAGAAGGTTACCCGGCCCACGCAAGCGCGTAGGAGAAAATGTGCACACGTACGCCCACGCAAGAACAAAAACAATTCCTAGACCTAACAAAAAAAAAATATGTTTTAGTTATAAACCAAAATTGAGGTTTGTATGCGATTTATAAATCGCAATACAAACCTAATGATTTTGGTTCATAACTATTTTATAACCCAAACATAAACAACGAGCAAAGTATAGCGTTAGCTATCTTAGTAGTTGTAATGAAGTACTCAAACTTTTCATTATTCCATTTTGCTTTGATCTGCCTTCCATCATAATTATGGTTGTTAAGAACTATATCAGACTTTTCCCCGCTAATACATTTTCTTACGAGCATACCAGACTGTATCCGATTTATAGTTCTTAACGACAAGCGCGGTCGCTCGGGTAACGGGCTATAAATATATTATATATAAGTTAGACAGAGGCACCGAGGAAACTACCGGATTTAGGAATCCCGAAGGCCCTGAGCTGTAGCATCCCGAGCGAAGCGAGGGTGCTACTAGGGGCCTGAGGCGTTTCCTAAATCCGGTAGTTTCCTCGGTGCCTCTGTCTAACTGATTTAGTCACTAAAAAAAAAGAAGCTAGCTAGGTGATACAGCCTGTTCCACCACTTCTCAGGCTAACTTGATTAATGGAATACAATTATGGACTCATTCCTGGACTTCTTATTACCAGAAATTATGGACCTTTTAAACGAGGAAACGTCTGATAGTGAACAAACCTTAGTTACTGGTCAAGTAGACCCAGCTATTCAGCAAGAGCAACTCATGGAACATTCTGTTCACGGCTATAACTTGGAGCCTCCAACAAAGCGACAAAAGAGAACATTTGCTCCCAGGAAAAACGAGGATAAGGTTATGAAGGCCAAGCTTAGTGCTATACCTTCTAAGACCATGGCTGACAAAAAATACTGTGTCAATGTATGGCAACAATGGTGTGCACACATTTCTACTGAGTACGGAGAAGAAGTTACCTCGGAAGTTACACCCCTGAAAGAAATATCTACCCAAGTAAGAAAACAAAACGGAGAGGAATTTCCTCCAAATTCACTTCTTCATCTTGTGGCTGGCATACAACGATACATCAGGATTGAAGGAGACCGTCCATTGACTTATTAAAGGACAGTCAGTTCTCAGAATTTCGAATGTCATTAGCTGTTGTAACTTATTTAATCAGTTGTAGATACTCATCACTTTATTTTAATATCAGTATTAAAAAATAAAAAATATTTCTTTGTTATATCCCTAAAATTTTGAATATTATACAAATGTGTCAGAAATGTCAAGTAGCTATTCCAAACAATAGAGAAGGTGGAGTGAGCTAGGGTACTAAATGTCACAAGCTAGGGTTCTAAATGCCACAGGGGAGGATAATAAATGCCAACAGGAAGGACCCCGCCAATGATTTCGGCGAGTTTAAGTGTCTGTGATTACCGCGTAATTGAAAATTTTTGGAGCTAGTGACTAAATATACAGTGAATTCTCTCAACAACGGGCTCCCGAAGAACGTTCAGCCTCTCCACAGCGGTAGTTTTTAGTGGAACGAAATGTTTACAGTACAGTTCCAATAGTTTTATAGCCTCCGATGAACGGCCACCCCCGAATTCTTAACAACGGCCAGGAGTAATTATCCTAGAGCGGTCAAAATAGTAAAATTATAGCTACATAATATATATAATAATTGTTCTTAATAGCTAGTTACAAATGTCCAGCAGCGATCAGTGGTTCAAGAGTTCAATCTTTGCATATACCGTGGCGGACCGTATAAAATATAAACACAGGGTATTTCCAGTCCATAGCCGCCACCTCTGTTCACTTTTTCACCCTTAACTTCAACAAAAGCCTTGTTGACTTCTCTTCTTGAAAACTGGTACAGAATTGGAGCCATGTTATGAGGACATGTCCAACAATTGATCCGTCTTTGAAGATTACAGCATTCTTGTCTCTGACATTGGAAGGTTCAGGTTTGGCGAGCAAAATCTGCAAGAAAATCACTACACAGAGACCATTATTTGACTATTTTTCACCTCAATAAATCATTATTGGTCTATTTCTATTACCTATATTATGGATTATCATTGTTGCTTGGCATACTACTCTAAGAACCCCCGAAGAGAGGCAACTCTCTCAACAAAGGTCAAACGATCTGTCCCCAAGACTGGTTGTTGTTCGGAGGTTTTACTGTATATATATATCGCGGACTCATTAATAAGTCAGCTCCGCTCGCTGCGCTCGCTGCGCTGAACTAGCTAGCAATTACAAAACCATCCGAGACAAAAAAAGGGCTATTCTTATTATTGTGCATCGATAAAGCTCGAGCAATGTAAACGATTCATGTAAACACTATCTTCGTAAGAGAAGAAGTCTTTGTCAAGCTGCGCTTCTTTGCCACTGCTTTCCAAGTTTATTCAGGTAATTCTGTTAGTTACGGGGAGCTGAAAGGTTAATGATCAAGGGCGTAGGAACCTTTTATAAGTAATGATAGTCATGAGTTTCAAACAGACAGACAGACAAACAGCAAGACAGAACGACTACTATATCCCTCTAGCGCATGCGCGCTGAGGGTTAATGATCAAGGGCGTAGGAACCTTTTATAAGTAATGATAGTCATGAGTTTCAATACAATGTAATCAAAAAAGTCTCATACTTTATTTACAATCTGGACAAACTTAATTAGTTACCTTGAAATAGGTCTGTAAGACGTTCCTTTTTCTGCCCACATTTTTTCAAAAAAAGTTCAAAATTTACCCTCTAATAAGAAAACTAGAACCAGAATCTTTTGAATAGACAATCAGTTTTTATACAAGCAACACTACTACATAAATGTTCAGCCTCAGAATGTGGACATTTTTTAATTCTACGACAGTTGTTTGCATCTACTTTACAGTAACTTCATCTGTTTGATGTTAGCAGATTGTAATAATTATAAAATAACCTAACTGTAGAGGGCTGGGCCTATGAGTTCACAACATACCATTTGCTGGCAGAAGAAAGTAAAAGAATTGACACTGCTGTATATAATACTTATTGCACGAGTCATACAATATGGGGAGATATTTCATAAGCACACATATTTTCATGACATTGAGGTAAGTGAAATGAAATACAAGCGTGGGAGTCAAAATGTCATCCTCATATTTTACAAAGAGTGTAATAAATTGTTTATTATACATAAATAGTAAACATTCAAAGTTAACTCTGCCATACTTCTAAGTATTCAGTCGTCCAGAACTACGCACAGGCGGTTGGAGCATTCAAACGGGAAAATACTGAACTCTTGGAATATATCTAATGTAATGTATAAGAAATATATATTATAACATTTATTACAAATAATATATATTTTCTTTCCAGACACATAAACAATGAATTATTGAAATGCAAACAGTTTTTTATGGTGTTGAGTTTATGTCATAGTTTCAGACGATTCATCTTCCTTCAATGAAACTTCAGGTGACTTGATTACATAGCTACCCATTCCTGCTGCCATTTCTGCTTCTTTCTGGCTGTATACAGGCTCCTTCAAGGCACACAATCTACAAACAACACAAGTATATAGTACACACTGCACAACAACAATTCTATTCGTTACCTTCTTTTGTGTGGCTTTCCTTTGAAGTGAACTTGCAAAGCTCTTTCGTCCACGAAATATCGCCTACAACAACATTGTTTGGGGATGAAGTTTGGTCAAGTTCACCATCCTCTTTCTATACTAAGTCACTCAGCTAGCCAGGGCAAACAAACTCAATTATGAGAGTAATTAACATGAAAATATTATGAGCTAATTATGTAATTTTGTATTAACTTTGTATTTTATAAGATCACCTTGAAAAGTTCAACCTCATTAACCCTAAGGTGAACTTTGGCAAGATGTTGAAATATCAGGTCAAGTTTTACCTAGTGCATCAAAGTTCTCTGCCCCTATTCTATTACAAAATAATTTCTCAAACAAAAATAATTTCTTTGGCACTCCTTAATCGGGTGTTAATAAGTCATTGTGTAGCTCAAGTAATGAAAAAAGGGATATATAAATGCTGTCTTCGCCCTCACGGATATATAGTTTCAACCTGAAACTCCAATTCAAGCACTCAGCTAACTTTTGAGCGTAAAGCAAAACCACCGTGGGCAGAATTGTTTGCTCACGGGATTACAATGTGACGATAAGGGGTGTTACCCACAAAAAGCTAGTACATACCTACGTGGAGCTGAAAGCTAGCCTAAAATTAATAAAAATTAATTCAATAAAAGGTCTTAAATTGCCATTCTGAATAAGTTCATATCTTGCCAACCCATTTGATGGAATCTTCACAAAGCATCACAGATCCAAACCGTCTGCTCCAAGCAAGCCCCTTGTGTCAATGAGCAAGAATGAGGACTGGTATGATAATAGAGTAGGAGATGTTAGACACAGTCCCTCAATACAAACATCGGTCATGCCAGTGGGAAGAATCAGGTGGGTCAAACCACCTGAAGAGATTCTCTGTCAGTGTTGCACATTTAATGGTAAAAAACAATAAACACCATCAAGTAACTGTTCAAGCAGTGGACCAGTCACGGTCATCAGAGTGGAATGAGGAGTCTCTGCAAATGTTTCTTTTTAAAGTGCTTACATTCATCAAGATATGTGGATCCTCCAAAGTTAAATAAAAGTATTGCTGCCTGACTTGGCGAACACAAACAAACATTTCATATGCTTACACAACAAATGCAGAGTTGGAAGTACAGCTAAAGTTAAACTGAAGCCAAAATTCTCTAACAAATCAACAAATTGAAACCCTTTACCATACTATAACGCTTTAGAGAATCATCCAGCAATAAAACACAAACAAATCTTAGAAGCCCCTGGAGCAATGTCGTTAATGTGTTCAGAGATGATATTGTCCAGGCTGTGTCGAAGATGTTAACATGATTAAAATGTGATAGCATAGCAAAAAAGAAAAAAAAATCCCCGTATTAAGTGCCTAAAAGTGGGGAAAGGATCCTGTAATCAATGCGAGACAATCAGAAAATGTCCCAACCACCAACATAGATTTGACATCTAAAACATAACACGTCCTACAATGTTGAATTGGTGACCATCAACAGCAGTGAAGAGAGGAACAGTTGCAAAAGCATTCTAGGTTGCCACAAAAAAAAAAGATATTCTCAAATATGCAGAACACGCCCCCCTACCCTCCCCCCCTCTATCAGGCAAGACCTCACTGCCAGATCTTTGTCAAACTCTGTTGAACAACATGTACAGATTAATTTCATGAAAGGAAAGGGGGGCATAAGAGATAAAACAGCCACATTTGACAGAAACACAAGAGAATGGATCCAGCCAATGTCAAAATAGAAAATTGCATTTCTCAGTTCTAATAGCCAAATGTAGTACCAAATCCAACTTAAACACTTAAACAACAGGATCAACGAAATCTATAGCCAACTCTTAGGGGCATCTCTCATACCTCCATGCCAAAGAACAACAAAGCACACACACACAAAATTTCATGCCATCAGAGCTTACACTGATCTGATAGCTAAAAATAGTGTCAGACAGAATGGCACTGATGGGTTCACCTCACAAAACATGAAAACACATCCAAACATGAGTGATATGTAAGAAAACACTAATAGCAAACACACTTAGTTTTTGTGTTCAGGAAAGCTATGCTCATTTCAATATAGAATATACCTGGTGCTTTTATACTGTGCTAAAACCTTTTCATGAGGTACAACTGCTAAATCCAAATGCACTTAAGAAATATGGGTTTCATTTAAGCTCTGAGTTGTACACACTTGCCTAAGTTTTGAGAATCAGCATTAGGTAAGGTGTGGTACACCTAAGTAAGAGAAACAACAACTGAAACTACTTCCATTCAACCCCATGTGGAAGGAACTTACGCGCACGTAATACAGTAGTGTTGGGCAGACCCTGGTAGGTCATGGTCTATGTCCTGAGAAGAAAGTTGCTGCTTGTTTTCTGGCTTCAAGTCATCATGAATTTGATCAATATCCTACTATATTGAGTAGCTTATGGTAGCTTCCGACACTAACACTTGTTTTACCTTAGTTCTCTTCCTAGTTCTGTACTTCTTCTTGATGTCTTTAATATTCTTGTGCATTCGTTTTCTTCTGTACCGTCCCATTATGATGACAACCCTTCCTACTTCTGCCTGCCCGAAATGTTTGCGCGTAAATTATTCACAGTTCCACCTCGCGCTTGCGATAGGAAATTGTGACGCTGGACATATTCCTGAGCTCACTTTCTCACCTGAGGTACTTACTAACATAATGTAATCTTGTCAGGCATAGCTGAATCTCAGATGCAATTACTCTTTAAACCTTACAGCTTGATCAGACTAAAATTCACTAACAGGATCTTTTCGAATCTCTAGCGATAGATATACTGGTTCATACTGATACAATTTATCCAAAAGTTACACAGCTTAGCAGCGGACGCAAATGACTTGATGCTCTTAAATTGCACAAGAATTGAGTCAAAGAATAACAGAAGATACAGTTTTTTTACATTTTAATTCAAGTACAAAAGTCGTTCCTCCCCCCTCTCCAATATTGTCAACATTCCCACTGTGAATATTATATAGTAATAATCAATAGTTAAAACTTTGCTGTGTTGTGAAGTTTCTCAAATAAGTCTTGATACACTTAACAGCACATGATAATATATATATATATAGCTTATTTATATATATATATAATTATTGTATATATATTATGTGTATAGCTTATATATATATATAATGTAATATATATATTATATGTAATATATATATTATATATAATATATATATATATATATATATATAATGTAATATATATATTATATGTAATATATATATTATATATAATATATATATATATATATATGTTTGTAAAAAAATGTTTTCAAGCGGTTAAGAATGAACAGAGTCTTACAGGATGTCTTCATGTCTAACATGATTTCAATAAATGTTGGTAAGTGCATGGTTTTCGTAATGCTTGCTAGTCTGATCTCCATATATTCTTCTCTTTAAATTTAAGGCTATATATTGGACCAAATTCACTGTGTGAAGACCTGACTCTATGGAGATAGTGTAGACTCGAAGAGAAAATGTGTCAGGAAAGTAATGAAAGCTATTCTTTTTCTGGATCTGAAGCAGAGGAACAAAATGGGACCCTGACTTGTGCTGCAGCTGCAATTAATTGTGCCAATGGCATACCTCTACCTCCTGCCGTAGAAATTCCTACAAGAGTATTGCAAATCCTCTACAGCACTGCTCAAATCTTTTTGGGGGTATTGCTCAACCTCCTAGTAATATATGCGGTCTTAAAGTACAAGAAACTCCGAACCATTCCATTCTATATAGCTATCCAAATAGCAGTGGCTGACTTGGTTTTGTGTGCTTCTCATGGTCTTCCCATCATTGTGAACTTCATAGCTGGGGAGTGGATATTGGGGTCTGAAGTGTGCGCATTTTCGGGTTTCACTCTTTTTATGATGACCTCAGTTCGTTGTCTGCTGGTGTTTTCTTTTTCCTTTGAGCGCATTATTGCAGTATTTGCTCCTTTTCTTTATTCACAGAGAAAGAAGAAGTTATTTTTTGTTGTGTGTAGCTCGGCATGGATAGTTAGTCTACTCATTAGTGTGCTGGGCATACCTCAAATCTTTGACTGTTACTCATTGTCTGAACCTACTCTCTCTTGTACCATTGTGACTCGATGTGGTTGGATCTGTAACACTTATCTTTACATTTGTGTGTACGTCCTCATCGTTCCAGCCATTGTCTTATCTGGAGTATTCACTTTGGCTCTGTACATCAAAGGAAGGAGAATTCGCAAGAGGGAATCTGCCAATATGGGACTGGACCACAGTAATGTTCCCAGCAATGACTCAAAGGCTCTAAAAACATTTGGCCTATTGATTGTGGCCATTTTAGGAGTTACACTTATCCCTAACTTGTGTTATAGTCTGTCTGCTCTGTTTGATACACTTGGTCAAACTTTGTTAGTTCAAATATAGCATTTTTTCTGATAATACTGGATCCTGTTATTATAATGAGAAATGTTGACTTCAAGGAGAGAGTGAATCATTTATTCAAATCTCTTTGGAATTCATTGAAGAAAAAGTGATGTGCAAAAAGAATTGCTGAACTGTTTTACTGCTGCTTCATATTAACACTTTGTCTGTGTATAACTTTTGATATAGTTGATTTAAATTGTTTGGTGGTCTTTTTTTTTCTTTTCTTTTTTCAAGAAATTGTGTGTGTGTGTGTGTGTGTGTGTGTGTGTGTGTGTGTGTGTGTGTGTGTGTGTGTGTGTGTGTGTGTGTGTGTGTGTGTGTGTGTGTGTGTGTGTGTGTGCGTGCTGCGCCTTGCGTTTATGTGTGTGTGCGTGCTGCGCCTTGCGTTTACAATGTATGTGTGTGGGGCGGCCGGGCGAGTGTGCACTGCATCACCACCACACGCGCGTGCGCTCTGACGTCACACACACACACACACACACACACACACACACGCGTGGAAGTTGGGTAAAAGGTCATCAATATACCAATTTGGATCTCTTGTTGCAGCTTCGACGGCAGTAACTTTTTTTGGACACGTGTGTGTGAACTACTTTTTAAGTGAGAAGCCCTACTATGGATGAGGATGAACGTATGGAAAGTGGAACGTCTACTGATGACACAGGTAATGGTCCGTCAAACATTAATGGGGACCCTGAACGGGAGCGTAATATATCTGGGTATTCCTACTTTTCTCTGAACGTAGCTATATAAAAGCACTGAGCAGGATAATAATGAATGTGTCAAGTGCATTATGGATGGGGTGTGGGAGTAGCATTTGTTCTGTGATGATTGTGGTCCACTTGTTTATTGAATGGTGGACTTAGTCGATCATTCTGTAGGCTTTTCAAGAGCAGTGAACACAGACAAATAAGCTTTTATCATTCTATGCAGTTACATGCACACCTCATTCCAAATTAGTTCAATTTTTTTTAAAGGCGAGAGGGGTGAAAGTGGAATTTTTTGGTGGAATCGGTGGGGGGGGGGGGGGGGGGGGTTAATGCTAAAAGTGATGATACTTTTGAAATTTACCTTTTTGTATAGTCTTACATGGGGAATAAGGTATGTAATACATGTTGCAGTATAATTCTTTGGCGAGCGAGACAGTATTAGGGGTGGATAATGCAAAATTGGGTATATGTTATGTATGGATAGTACGTATGCCCCTTAAACGCGCGCAGTGGAGTTTTTCTCCTAAAAACATGGCTTTTTAGGCTTTACCTCACTTTCTTCTGATACTACTGCATTAAGAAAGTCTTGCTTGAAACTTGGGCTCCAAATTGTGAGATAATTCCTGCTAATCGCTTGTTTTTTTTTTAAGTCTGAAAATGTTACTGTGAACGGTTACTATGGTATTGAAAACCCTTTACCAAAAGTAATTTCAAAACTTTGTCATTGTTTGAGGCTGCTAAATGCCGTTCGTTGGTTGTCAAGTTTCACTTGTAGCCAGAGTGCTTGGGAGAAGCTGAGGTAAGTAGGTAGTTCCATACGTGTTAGCTAAAATTACAAGAATTACTCCTGCTATACTTTTTTTTGGTAGAGCTGCAAGCTTGTTCAACAGTTACTGGTGATTGAGGTAGTCAGAATGGCTTAAATTGGATACTTCAGAAGCTATCACTATTCAGGAAATTGCGGTAAGAGAGTAATTCTGTATTTGATTCAATAGGTTGTGGTCGCTGAAGTCTGCACAGTCACTTTTCTTCAGATTGAATCGATATATTCATGCAAAAAAAGCAATTCTAGGATCAGATAAACACTCCAAATTTTTAGAACATTGGAAGGATTTAGTAGTTCAGCAGATCATGCATAGTAAACAGATACAAAGTTTATCATTTCCAGGACAAACAATAGAAAGAGTACAATTCCATTGCAGGACAGTAGCTAAGTGATATATTCGGGACTGTCCTGGAGCTTTTGGGACTATGTAATATTAAATACTTTTCTGCATGAACTAAGACAAAAGTATATTATACAACAATACTGTATTTTTATGTAACCTAACTGGGCAGGCTCACTTGATATTTGTGCTCAAGCACACCACTAGTTGGTGAGCGAGCATAGCGAGCGAGACACTTACAGGGGTAACACAGTCGAAAATCGGGGATGTTTATTTATTTATTTATTTGTATATATGTTTGGACGTACGTATGTCATTTTGTACTTTGACCCTCGCGTTTTTGTGTTAGTAATGTGGTCGACCCCTTCCCAAATTGCACTAAACAGAATCCTCTGGTTTATCGATCAGTACCCGTATCACCCTAGAAATTGAATTGTTTACCGTTTTGAATTCTTTTGCGGGTGCAGTTCAAACTTGAAAACTTAAGGGACTTCCATTTCTATTCGAGTTAGTGGCGGTGGTAAGTCAATGCGCTCTTTGTCATGGTTATAAGCCGTGCGCAACAGTATTTACTTGAAAATGCATTGTCCACTAGATTAACCACGAAGGTAAGTCTGTGTAGGTGCATGTCCAGTTGTGTCAAAGCATTGTGTGTTACAACCACTACTTAACTAAAGAATATCTCAAAGAAAACTTTTAAATAACGTGTATTGTTTTGTTGTTGTTTTTTTCCTTCAATTCAAGCAGTTGCAGAGAGTTGTTACTATGGCACTGAAATCCCTTTACCCTGTATGCTAAATTTAAAAACTGGACCACCTTATTTTCAGTAGCTTCAGTGTTAGAAGTCAAAATCATTCATATAAAAATAGTATAGTCTTTAGGCTCGCTCGCCATTTGTGCTCAAGCACATCACTAGTATATATATGTATGTATGGATGGATGGTACGTATGCTCTTTAAACGCGCGAGCTTCTAATTACGTAAGTTAGGTAAAGCGTTCACAGTTCCAGTATTTTTCAATTAACGAGCGCGGAGTATCCTGCAGCAGACGCAACTTTGTTTCAACCAAAAAGTTTACAGCTACTCTCTTCTTGAAACAATTGTGAAGTCTTTGTCAAGCTGCGCTTCTTTGCCACTGCTTTCGAAGTTTATTCAGGTAATTGTTAGTTTAGTCTGGGATCAGAGACTTTAGATTCTCTGATGCTAACTGAGAATGGAAAGGGTTACACTGTGCACTACAGTTAGATGTAATTTCTGTCCTATTTTTCTGTAAAAAGAGTCTGCTCGCTCGCCATGCATTTGCGCTATTCGAGCGCACCACTAGTATATATGTATGTAGGTATGGCTGGTACGTATGCCTCTCAAACGCGTGCGGGTGTCTTTTTTTCTCCTAAAAACATGGCTTTTCAGGCTTGACCCCAGTTTCTTCAGATACTATGACATTAACCAAGTCTTACTTTAAACGTGGGTTCAAAATTGTGAGAGAATTCCTACGAAAACGCTTGTTTTTCAAGTCACAAACAGTTACTGTGACTGGTAACTATGGCATTGAAAACCCTTTACCAAACATAATTTCAAAACTTCGCCGTTTTGGGAGGGCTGCGAAGTGCCAATTGTTGGTTGTCAAGAGCCACTGGTAGTCAAAATGCCTTAATATTAATGCTAAGGAAGCTACCACTACTTGGGGGAAGCTGAGGTAAGTATGTAATTCCATATTTGTTAGCTAAAAAAATTAAATATTCTGGCCTACTTTTTTGTAGCTGAAAAACTTGTTGTCAAGAGTAATTGGTAAACTGTGATAGTCAGAATTGCTTCAATTTGATACTGCTGAAGTTACCACTACTCAAGATTATGAGGTAACAAAGTAATTTTGTATTTAATTGCTAAAATGGATGGTGTTTTGTTTTTGTAGCTGAGAACTTGTCAAGAATTACCAGTAATTCAGATAGTCAGACTAGCTTAAATTTTATACTACAGAAGTTACCAATACTCAGGAATTTGAGGTAAGTAGCAGCTCCATATTTGTTGGCTGAATTACATAAATAACACTGGCTTGTTTGTTTTTTTGTTTGTTTTTTTGTTTTTAGCTGAGAGCTTTTTCAAGAGTTACTTGTAATTGAGGTAGTCAGAATGGCTTAAGTTTGATACTACAGTTAAGTTATCAGTACTCAGATTAGTGAGATTTTGTATTTGTTTGCTAAAATTAATGGTCAACTGTTATTATAGTGTTTTGCAGGAACTAAGCTAAAATATAACAACAATAATGTTAACTAACTAGGCAGGCTCGCTCGCCATTTGTGCTCAAGCACATCACTAGTTTATATATGTATTTGGACGTACGTATATCATTCTGTACTTTGACCCTCTCGTATTTTTGTGTTAACTCGACCCCGTCCCAAACTTCAATAATCAGATTCCTCTGGTTTATCGATCGTTACCTGTATCATCCTAGAAATTGAATTGTTTACTGATTTGAATTCTTTTGTGGGTGCAGTTAAAACTCAAAAACGTACCCGAGTTCCATTTCTATTCGAGTTAGTGGTAGTGATAAGTTACTGCGCTATTTGACATAGTTGTAAGCCTTAGCAACGGTATTTATTGTCCACTAGACTAACCACGAAGGTAAGTCTTGTGTAGGTATGTTCAGTTGTGTGAATGTATTGTGCATTACAACAACTACTTAGGTAAAGAATATCACAAAGAAAACGTTTAAATAACGTAACTTGTTTATTGTTGCGTTATTATATCAATTCCAACAGTTGCAGGGAGTGGTTACTATGGCATTGAATCCCCTTTACTGTATATATACGTAATTTTTTTAAAAACTCACTTCTTTTTTTTTAAGTTAAAATGAATCGTTGAACAATAGTGTAGTTTTAGGCTCACTCATCATCTGTGCTCAAGCACATCACTAGTTAACACACTTTCTATAAAATTACTCTGTGCATTCAGTGGTGAAGAAAATGCGTTGACTCCTATTGTCCCCTAGGACGTTGACCACCTGTTCATCCTATCTATTCCTCCCTCAGTTCTCCAGGTTCATTTTCTCTATGAAGACGTGGGGTTATCTTTCTTGAATGGGAGATGAATTACATTATTACCATGTCCATGTGAATAGGTGTCAAATGTCTGTATTGTTTCTGTTATCTAGTGATAAAGATTTTTTTTTTAAATAGTTGTGAGTTATTTATATTAACTCTTGTGCTATCTGTGTAGACAGTGATAGTGATGTAATGGAGGAAGAGGAAGAGAACTCTGAGAGCAATGAAAGAAACGGGGATGATGTGAAGCGGTCACAAGTGTATCTTCCGGGGAAACCCCTGGAGGAAGGTGAAGAATTGGTGCATGATAGATCCACCTACAGGATGTATCATGTGGTATGTTCACTGGTAGTAGTGTTGTTGTTGTAATAGTAGAGTAGTAGTAATAGTAGTAGTAGTAGTAATGTGGTGGCGGTTTAGGTAATAGTATATTAATTACAAGTTCAAGATCGTTTTTATAAATACTGAGAAAGTGAGAGTTTTAGGACATGAAAATTACCAATCTTTGTGTCTGTCGTATTATAGGCAGAACACGCCTAACCATAATTCTAATGCTGGTGCATCAGAGCTATCACTGTAACTATGGGATGTAATTCTGGGGAACTATTGAGGAAATGAATTTAGTTATATTATTCTGCTGGTTCTTTGTTGTTTGTTGGTTTGTTTGTTTGTTTTGTTGTAGTTGTTTTTAATTATTTATTTTTATTTAATTTATTTTTCCTTCACTTAGTCACTTTGTTCTGGCGTGTAGGCTCAGACTGGAGCGCCGTGTTTGAGTTTTGATGTGTTGAGAGATTCTCTTGGAGAAGAGAGGAGTGACTATCCCATGACAGCCTACCTGGTGGCAGGGACTCAGGCAGAGAAGAAGAGACAGAACCTGGTCATGTTCTTCAAGATGTCACAGCTCAACCAGACACAGCATGAGGAAGATGAAGGTGGGCGGGTTCACTGGAATTATTTTGTTTTATCGAGTGTGAATATTTGATTTTTTCACACTACCATTAATCTTACTTTGAGGAGAGCTGAGAGTATCTGAACCTAAAATTACATCATTTAGCTCGATAATTTAATGCTAACTCATCTCAATTAATGAAAAGAAAAAAATTTAGCATTGTAACTTTATATATAATATAAGGCGTAATAGATTTGTCTGAACTCCCCCCCCCCCCCATCTTCCCCAGCAAAGGTTTCTAGATAAACGCTAATATTCCTAGTAAGCATAATTACTTACTGCAATGTCTTGATGTTGTGTTAGATGAAGACAGTGATGAGGATGAAGAAGAAGAGAATGGACCTCAGTTGGACTCTGTCATGATACAGCATCACGGCGCGGTGAATAGAACTCGGGTGAGTCAGAGGTCGGGAGAGTGGGCGTGGGAGGGGAAATGGGAAGAAAGGGAGTGGGTTGTAAAAAAAATTATTTTGAACTTTGGGTGAGAGGGAGGTTGGAAAAGAGTGAGTGAAGGTTAAAAAGGTGGAGATAAGAGTGGGCAGAGGATTTTAATTTTTTCTTTTGTTTGCTTGTCTGGAGAGTATTTCATGTAGTGATGGTTTGATGTGATCTGTACTGATTGCTTTTTATTGAAAGTCGTACATTTTTCGTTTCTTAGGCTGCAGTTATTGAGGACAAGACCGTTGTGGCCACTTGGTCAGAAGTGGGTGTGGTCAACATTTGGGACGCTACCAGACATGTGGTTATGTTGGATGCCCCATCTACAGGCAGGAAGGGCGGGGCCATGGACAAGAAAGGAGAGGGGCTCAAACAATCACCTCTCTGTTCTTTTGACGGTCATAAGGTAACATGTTATTGATGTTAACCCTCAGCGCGTATGGGTGAGAGGGTTATAGTAGTCGTCTTGTCTGTCTGTCACGCTCTGATTTAGGATATTACTGACAATTAACCGTTGATTTATGTACGAACTGACTCAGAACAACAGCGTAAGACCTTTATTGTGCTGTTTTTTTTTTTGGTTTTTTTTTTTTTTTGGAGTTGATTTTTGAGAAAATGTGAAGCAGTCAGCTCCACGTACATGTAGGTACTACCTTTTGTGGGTAACACCCCCTATCCTGTTTTTTGTTTGTTTTTGTTTTTGTTTTTTGTTTTTTATATATATAAAACTGAGGTGATGAGAGAATTTGACCCAACTTTTCTTACAATAGTGGGCCAAACTCTAGTGGGCCAGTTATGTGTATATAAATATGTTTATATAATACTATATTAAAGTTTCAAGCGTTCATTTTAATAATAATTGAAATAAAGATTTCCATAAAATTATTCTCCTGTTCCGTCGTTGGCAAATTTATTTATTGGTAAAGATTCATAGAACTCGGTAACTTCTGCAGTACTGGCAGGGAAAAAAAGTGATACTATTTCTGCTAGCAAGACAATGACTCCTGTGGACAGCTTCAAAATGAAGGCATGAAATTTACTTGTTAATCCCACGGCTCCCATCCTATGCCATAACTATCCTTACCCTGTGAGCATGATCACCACACACCATGCATCTTTGAGTGTTACCCCAATAACTACAACTTACCTCTCATGTCCTCTTTGTGGCCCCTCCAGCCCCCCCCCCCCCCCCCCCCCCCCCCCCATAAAACTGCTAGATGGAAGCAGTGCAGTGGACAAGAGTCAACTCCACCCACACACACACACATACACATGATGCATGCACCAGTCTAACAGAGCATGGCTGAACAGTTTGCAGCTGCTATTTTAGAATTTTCACATACTCCAAATATGCCAGACTCCATCTGCCCACCATCTTTGTGATCAGTCTTCCATACCCCTGGCAGTGGCAACTGTGGCGGTCCCTATACGAAAGCTATGACCAGCATTCCAATCAGCCTCGATACCAGCTTTGACCAAGACCTCTTGCACCTCTTAGACAAACCTTTGTCGAGTCATAGGTCTGCCATCTTAGAACAGGAACAGTGGACCAGCATGCTTGCCCCGCACCGGTAGGTATGCTAGCATAGCAGTCACCGGGCATAGATTGGAAGGAACTCTACCGATAAACAGAGTAATACTCTTTCTGGAAGGGTCAGTTTTGGATGCCTTGAGGTGGACGCTGAGGATGCTGGGTCATCCACTGCTAAGTCAGGTTGCCTCAAGAGAGGTGGGTTCAGGGGTCAAAGCCTGAGTCACACGACACCATAAATTCCCCTGCTCGGGGAAACCCTAGAAGCCCAGGCAGCATGCAGCCCACAGCATGACATGATCAGGGTCAGAAGCCTGGAGATCCCGTACCGCCTTAATCTGGTGATGCAGTGATGGAGTGATAGGAAGGCGCTCCCTCCTGGGATCACCTCCTCCTCCTCACTCCGCCCTCTTCACTCCCCTCAAGACATAGTGGAGGTGAGGGAGAGCTGGCAGGAATGGGTCCACAAGACCCTCCTCAATATTGAGGTGACGCACGCCTGCCATGTACCACTTGGTGGTGCAATGTCGCAGTCCCTCCCCTCGCTGGCCAACTAGGCAGTAAACTTACACAGGACTTCCTCGTCTGCCAACACTGCTCGCTGACCAGTTGAGGCACAGGAATCACTTCTGGCCACTGGCGTACATCTTCTGTGTGGACTGGGCAACACCCTTCTTGAAGAATGCCTGAACAACACCTGGCACTGCAGCAGGTTGTTTGGTAAGGTTGTTGGTCTTTCGTCTGCATCAAGTACCAGTCTCTGAAAGAAAGGAAGTTCCACGTGACAATGCGATCCAAGAGTGCAGCCTGAATTGGTCTGAATTCTCACAATAAACTCATCTAATAGAAGAAAAAGAAATTGGCATAAACACAGCTGACGAGCACACAATTTGTTCAAAAAGCTTAACTGTGGCTGTAATACAAGTTGCTAGCTAAATGATAGCTATATAACTCTGAAATATACTGGCTATTGGCATTTGTTATTGAACAGGTAGACAAACTTACCAACATTCTATCGATGGTCATGTACCCTTGTGACAACAGGACACTCCGCCTATTATTGTTTCCACACTTGCAACTTAAGCTTATCACGATACAAAGCTAGAAACTCGGCCACTGGAGAAGAAGCTGCTCATTGTTTACGAAATGCTTAATGAAGACCATCCGTGTGATCAATTGAAACGTGCCGCGTGACTAAAAGCGGGCTCGTTTTGAGCGGGAAGCCTGTGGTTTTTTCTATTACCATAGACTATTGTATTGAGTTTTGGAATAGCACTTTCTCTCCGGTTTTGGAGTATACTGAGAAAATATTTTTAACCGCTTCGGTGCGAGCTTCTAATGGTGCAAATTCTGAATGCATAGCTGCTTCCGTTCAAAAAGTTATTCAAGTTTGTTTTTTTTCTGGCCAACTCAACTTGGACATACTAAAGTTGTATCCACAATATCCTGGAACCCCATCAGGACTAACCACCACTACTGCCCCCTCAGAAGGTGGAAAAACCCTCTTCATCCCACGTCCTAACTATGCTATCCTGACCCACAGATCTCCCTTTTCGTCCTGTAAAATATCCTATCCATTACCTTGCTAATGTTAACTCGGCCCTTCTCCCCACAGACAGACCATTGTGGTCAGTAACCAGTGCATGTACTATCAAGCAGACTTGTAATGGTGACATCACAATCTGCTGTGAATTGAGGATGAGTATATTGACACATCAGCAACAACATTTAACTATAGTCGCTAACCAGAGTAAGGTTGGGCGGTATTGGGGTATATTGTATCACGATATTTTGGCAGGACAATATTGTGATATGACTATATATTGAATATTTTTGTATTATTAATTATTTAGGGGAAAAAAATTAACAGCAAGAATTTTTAATGATGATAACATCTAATGACAAGCCAAACTGTGAATGATGAGGGAAAAAATTATAAAAAAAGATCATTGAAAATTTGAATGATGAGGGGGGGGGGGGGATTACGAAATTGAAGATGGGGGGGGGGGGGGGGGAAATATTGAAACTTAGAAGGATGGGGAAAGAAATTTTGAAACTTTGAATTATGAGGAAGAAATGGAGAATTATGGGTCCAATTACAAGTTATTCGAAAGAAACGTTAGCATCTCAACCTTGTCTGGCTTCAAATGAGCTCTCAGAGGCGTCACTACATTGCCTGCTGCACTAAACAATCTTTCTGAGCTAGTACTTGTTGCACACACACACACAAATACTTGCGAGCTAGTTGAGATAAAATGGGCAGGTTGAGGCAGTTTTGTTTCCACCAGATCAGTGGATCTTCTTCAAAATCAAGGCTGATGGAAGACTTGTAGCGTTCCAATTCTTCCTTGAACTTCTGTTCTGGGGATATTACTGGCCGAACATCTTCTATGTAATTTTTTTCTTCTACATCTTTAAACAAGCTTCCTATATTACGCTTCTTCTTCGGTGGAGGATGACAATCTTGACTAGATGTAGCAGGAGGAGGAACACGAGGTTGTATGTGGACACTCTCCATTTCCAGTTTACTCTCAATACTGGCAATCTGGTCGGAACAGATGTATTTTGATTTGAAGCGTGGGTCTAAAAAGGAAGCAAATTTCAAGAGCATACTGGACTTTTCACCCAACTTAGTTACTGTGTACCGATTACTGATGTCGTCTATAATTTTTTTCTTTATGTCACCAGTAAGCTTTGAGTCGGAGATGCTACTCATTAAAATATCATGCTCTATCAAGTGAAGCAATGGCAGTACATCAGATATAGTTACATATGTCTCCCCAGATAGTAGATCAGTCAGAGATGCTAAGGGATTGAGAGCTGCATCAATGGACTGAAGAACATCTAGGTCCTGCCATGTTGGAATGAGGTGTGTGGTTTTCCTGTCAGCACTCAACACACTACGGATGGCTTGTTCTTGCTGAAGAATACGCTTTACCATAGCTCCAGTCGTTCCCCATCTTGTGGGACAATCCTAAATACATTTAACACAACTGTTACCAACTAATTACTGTATTAATTATTTCATTAATTGTTTTGAATTAATATTCTATTATTGTTATTGCATTTAAATTGTATTAACTATCAAAAGAGTATTTAACTTACTGATATCAAAGAACGTTGTTCAAGTTTAAAGTTTATTTGAGATTTACTTAATTCTCTCTTCCTCTTCCAGCTACCAGAAAATGCCGAAACAATTTTGTGGCATAAACCCAATGCTCGGCTACACCGTGAATCATCAGCCAGTGATTTGGTTACACTTAAATGAAGGTTGTGGCCAAAGCAGGAAAGTCTCAACCAGTCAAGCCGTTTAGTTGCATTGATGATATTTGCAGCACTATCGGTAGTTCTGCATACTTGACACTCCACTGCTAAGTTCCATGTACTCAAAGTATCTTCCAACGAATCTGATAAAACTTCTCCTGTGTGATCTTCAGGGAGAAACTTTGTCTGAAGGCACTGACTTTGAAGTTTCCAATCATTGTTCAAAAAGTGTACTGTATAGCTAATGCATGGGGTCAGACTACCATCACTGGACCAAAGATCAGTAGTTGCTGAAAAATATGTGATAGGCTCTAACTCTGCCTTTACCTGGTCTCTCACTTCAGCATACAGCTCAGGAAGGGCAGTTCTTGAAAAGTATGATCTGCTAGGTAGATCATAACGACTGTCAAAAGTGGAAACAAGATTTTTAAATCCTGGCTTTTCAACAGTGTAGAGAAGCAAGCAGTCTTTTGCAATATAAAACATCACAGCATCAGTTAATTCTTTCCACTTTTTGCCCTTTCGTTCATACCTCTGAACTGACTCTGCAAGTGACAGTTGATCAGCAGGCCTCTTCCTTGAAGTTGACGCTCCTAGTGTTGCTAGCGATTCTTTCATCATAGCCTCCTTTAAATGCAAGTGTCACCTTATTCCCTGCCTTATTGGCTTTTAAACACAATGGGCAGGACTCCACGTAGTGACTGATGTCCCGGGCCATACCGGGCCAGGTGAACAGGCGATTAAGCCTGTCCCTGGTCTTTCTGACCCCGAGATGCCCGCCACCATCGTGAGCCACTCTAAGGATTCTCTCTCTGTCAGCTAAGGTTGGGCGATATTAAGGTATATTGTATCACGATATTTATATATGGAAATATTGCGATATGACTATGTATTGACTATTTTTATATTTTTTTACATTAGAAAGAATTTAATCATGAATATTTTTAATTAATTGCAGTGAATGTAAGTGGATAGTCTGGTTTATAAATTCTTTGACAAGAAAGTTAGCATTTCAACCTTGTCTGGCTTTAAATGTGCTCTTAATGGTGTCACAATATTTCCAGCAGTGCTAAACAATCTTTCGGAGCTGCTACTGGTTGCACAGATACAAAGATACTTGCGAGCCAATTGAGAAATGATGGGAAGATTGAGGTAATTTAGTTTCCACCAAATCAAAGGGTCTTCTTCAAAATCCAGCCTAGCAGTTGACTTATAAAGTTCCAAATCTTTCTGAAACTTCTGCTCTGGTGATATTACTGGCTGAACTTCTTCTTGGTCATCTCTTTTACCTTCAACATCTTTAAACAAACTACCCAAATTACGTTTCTTCTTTGCTGGAGGAAGACATTCTTGATCTGTATCAGCAGGATCAGGAACACGTGATTGTAAGTGAAGACTCTCCATCTCCAGTTTCGCCTGAACACTTTCAACTTCTTCTGGACTTAAGTACTTGGTTTTAAAGCGCGGATCCAAAAATGAGGCCAATTTTAAAACCAAAATAGACTGGTCACTCAACTGAGACACAGTATAACGCTTGCTAATATCAAGTATGACTCTTTCTTTAATATCGCTAGTGAGAGTTGAATCAGAATCCTTTTGCTTTAAAAGATCATTCTTAATCAAGTAAAGCAATGGCAACACAGCAGATATAGTTGCATATTTTTCTCCAGAGAGTAGACCTGTAAGAGATGCTAAGGGATCAAGTGCTGCAGTGATGGACTGGAGAACTTCTACATCCTGCCATGTAGGAATTAGGTGAGTGGTTTTCCTGTCTGCACTCAGTACACTGCGGATTGCTTGTTCCTGCTCCAGAATACGCTTCACCATGGCTCCAGTGGTCCCCCATCTTGTAGGACAATCCTATTAACATTCAATATTTTATTATGACATGTTATTAATTAGTTTAAATTTTAATTCATGAATTGTATACTAATAGTATTTAACTTACTGATACTAAAGAGTGTTGCTTAAGATTGAAGTTTATTTGTGATTTAGATAATTCCCTTTTTCTTTTCCAGCTACCAGAGAAAGCTGCAACTATCTTGTGGCATAAACTCAAAGCCCGGCTACATCGTGGATCATTAGCCAGTGATTTAGTTGCACTTAAATGAAGGTTATGGCCAAAGCACGATAGCCTCAACCAGCTAAGTCGCTTAGTTGCATTCACTATATTTGCACCACTGTCAGTAGTGATACACACTTGAAATTCCACTGGTAGATCCCACATACTCAAAGTCTCCTCCAAAGAATCAGCTAAAACTTCTCCTGTGTGGTCTTGAGGAAGGAATTTGGTTTGCAAGCAGCGACTCTGAAGTTGCCAATCGTCATTAAGAAAGTGTACAGTGTAGCTTATATATGGAGTCAGTGTACCATCACTGGACCAAAGATCCGTTGTTGATGAAAAGTACGAGATAGATCCTAGCTCAGCCTTTACTCTGTCTTTCACTTGAGTATACAACTCTGGAAGAGCAGTTCGAGAAAAGTATGACCTGCTAGGTAGCTCATAACGACTATCCAAAGTTTCAACAAGCTTTCTAAATCCAGGTTTTTCAACTGTGTAAAGAGGCAAGCAATCTTTAGCTAGGTAGAACATCACAGCATCTGATAACTCTTTCCATTTTTTCCCCTTTCTTTCATACTTTTGCACTCTTTCAATCGACTCCACAAGAGTAGGCTGATCACAGGGTCTTTTCCTGGACGATGACGACGAAGTTGAAGGCTGAGACTCTTTCATAGCCGTCTTCACTTCCGAAAACAGAGTAGCGTGCGAAGTGCGAAGATGGGCAAGTAAGTTGCTAGTGTTCCCGTTCTTGGTAGCCACTTTCCGAAAACAGGTGCGACAAATAGCAGTCTCCTTTACTAGCTCTCCGTTCTTTTCCTCCAACCCGAAATAATTCCATACTTGGCTTTTGCTACCAGGTTTCTTATGCAACTCCGGACGACTAGACAGAGGGTTAGCCATACCGACGGTCACGAAAAATGAGAATTAAAAATTGCAGCTGTTCCATCTGGTTGTGGGCGCGGTTTACTGCGGCGCGCGGGCGATATTGCACGATTTTCGATATTTCGGTATTGCTGGGCTAGCGCGTTACCGGCTAACGGTATAAAAAAAATATCGCGGTTCCAACTATATACCGGTATATCGCCCAACCTTACTGTCAGCCTGTGGAACCACTATCCTTACGCACTCCTCACCACAGTCCCCCACTATAACATGCACAAGAACTCCCTGCCTAAGCCTGTATCCCCTAAGACCAGACTCAGCCAGGAGCTCACACTCCGCCAAGGTTCCATCCGAATTCTGCCTCTTAGCAAGCTCTCTTCTACTATCTTCCTCTTCACTATACCCTTCAGGCAAATTAATTCTCAAGTCTTCCTCACTATTCTCTGTGCCTACCGGACCCTTCTCCCTCTTAGACTCTTGGATGTCACGGCCTGGCATTTGTTTATTTCCTACCCCGGTTACCAGACTATTCACTCCCTCTTCCTTATGAATGTCACAGCCTACCCTGCTCACCTTATCAGTTGTTGTTGCTCCTTCTTCCCTTACTGCACTAGCCTCCTGAGTGTTACAGCCAGTTGAATTCACCTTAGTACCCAAGTCTCTCTCTCCCTTAGACTTAGTACTAGCATTAGTTAAGGCCTTTGGGACCCCGAAAAAGAGCTGATTGAGCATGGCTACGATAACCCTAAATTACAAATTACTGACACCTACCCCTGCAGTGGGTGCGCCCGGCACAACTCTGCTGCTTGCCCTGCCCATGGTTGGAGCAAATTTGGCGTCTGCCCCTCCCACAGGCAGAGCAGTGCCCTCCAACACCCCGCCCGCAGTTGAGGTTTTGCTGTCCACCCCTGCTGGGGGAGTGGACTTGCTTGCCATCCCCGCGTTATCCCTCTAGAGCCTCACACTCATCCTTGGCCCTCAACTTGTGGACAGGTAGGGGATTAGTATCTTCTCCTCCTCCCCCCCCCCCCCCCCCGCCGGTACTGCTGACTCAGAGGTAGTGGTAGCATCCATTATTTGTGAAGGTGAAAGCAGTGTTCTGTCTTGGGCTTTTTTGAGTGGTGCCCACACCACTTGGTCGCACCACTTGGATACTAATACAAATACATTGTGCACTTGGTTTATTGCTGTTGTAGGGTTTTTGTTTTGTTGTTGTTGTTGTTGTTTTCCTGTTTCCACTAAAGCATGCGCTGCCACATATTTGTGCCTACCCATAACCCCATAGTGTGCATGCAACAAAGTATGCGGATCTTTTGCCTCCCTTTGATTGAAACTCCTAGAATGGATGAAAGTAATAACTCTTTTGAAATAGCTATAGAATCACACCCTTTCAGTGGTAACAGTTTCATAAATATCAATTCTAGAGTGCATGATTTAGCTTTTACGCATTGAAAATAAATGAGATCCTTTTGTTATACTAATTGAGTCATCCACCAAAAGAGAATAGACTCTAGCATTGCGAAAGGATTGGCGATCATCTGCTTCAACCACAGCATGTGTACAAATTCCACATGTGCTGTACCTACTACAAGAAGTGTGTGAAGAGTGAACAGAACTTGCTAGCCTCAGCAGGTCTAGAGTTACAGAAAGTCTGGATTCAATATTACAAGGTGTGTTGAAATATAACTCCATTTGATGGTCAACAAATGAGTGAAGGGGTGTGGCTTTATCGAGGGAAATAGAGTTCTTCACCAAGAAGGAATGTTTTAAATAATGCCAAGAGTCTCCTTTTCTGTGAAGTTCTCATGCTGACAAGATGTCTCCAAGTGGCGGAGTTTGAGTTTTCCTGTAAGTCTCAGAAGCATATCTCACATGACCATTGGATATACCATGACGTTGCAAATACTCCTTTTTTCCAGCCACCACTTGGATGAGGATTCTTACCAACTGCAAAAACATTCTGCAACTTGGCAGAACGACATTCTCAACAGTACAACTTTCCATAACTATTTTTGTCTTTACCGCTAGCATATAACAATGAAACAATACAAACGTTTCGACACCTATACAAATGTCATCATCAGTGAGGATTGTAGAAATGCCGAGGGAATAAACATTTGCTAGTGGTAAAGATATAAAAAAAAGTTATGGATATTGTTCCTAGCAACAGCGGAGTGTATAAATATATTCAAGTGTAACTTTCCGTTACTGTTGATTTCAACCCATGGAAAAACCAATTTCTAGCACATCAAAATTTTCTTTGGCGTTGCTGGGAATCACTTTGATCGCTCTCTTCATCAGCTAATTAAGCATCAATGGAGTACCAGACAGAGTTAGATTATCCGCAGGTGAAGTGTCAGTATTAGCAGTGTCTATTGAGGGAGTACATAGGTAGATTAGGAGGCAGATGTAGGAAAAGAAAACTTCTTTTTGGGAGATATTGCAAGTGTGGGCGGAGTCTAAATGAGTTCACGTGATCCGACAATGGCAATCGTCTTTAAACACTTGTATGTATTTTTTGTCTTTGAAAGTAACAAACTTTTCGATATTGCTCCACTGGTATTAGGTTCGCTATGCACTCACTGTGAGCAATACAGTGTTAGTTAAAGAGTGCCAGATTGATCAAGCACTATAATGCGCAAAAGGGACTATAACAATGGGCCAAAATTGAGGCATGACAGGGGTAAGAAGCTCTGCCCCTATCTTCACGTCATGAGCAAATAAGTCTTGCTGCCCACGGTATTTTGTTTATGCTGGAAGTGAAGTTTCTCCGTTGAATAAAATGAATGTTTTGAATCTCTTTTTACATCTACTGTTTTCATTGCTCAAGCTATTGATACCTGCTTAGGAATAGCAACAAAAAAAAGTTATTCTTTTGGTCTGTCTGTACACTGAGAAATGATTTAGTAAAACTAGCTAGAGTGTATAGTAGTGCTGAGGGTTCACACCTTTGGTATTTAATTGTGTTGTTATTATTTTGATCAAATAGGTTATTGATTTTTGATCCTTTTTTTTTTTGTAGAGTGAGGGTTTTGCCATTGATTGGTCTGGTACAGTCAAAGGTCGCCTAGCAACAGGAGACTGCCATCGAAATATCCACGTGTGGAGTATAGAGGAGGGACAGGGGCGTGGCTCACTCAAGTGGCTGGTGGACAAGAGACCCTTTACCGGTCACACAGATTCTGTTGAGGACATCCAGTGGAGTCCAAATGAACCAAGTGTAAGTTGAGAATTGTCTGATAGATAAGTCACTTTGTAGAAAGATGATGATGATTACAATTATTATATTTAGAAAGTTCTCGCCACACAGTGGCGCTTGATATACTAACTTGTAAATTAGAAATGCAGTAACGTTAGGTATTTTCATCCATAATTTCCCTCTACCACTTGTCGCGCGGGCAGTTGTCGTTGTGTTTGTCTGTCACGTTCTGATTTTGGTGATTGCTTATAATTAACCATTGAATTCTGTATGAACTTACTCTGAAATGATAAATAACTGTTTTTATAGTGCTACTTTTGAACTTCTTTTTTGAGAAAACACGAATCAGTCAGTTCCACGTAGATACTATCTTTTGTGCATGGGCAATTAATTTATTTTGGACGGCAGAAATTTTGCTTCATGCCTGGTAGTTTACCAGAGTGCTAGAATTGGAATTCCGTGTTGAAACTGCTCAGGTGAGTGTCCCTTGCATGTTTAGCTTCTTTTGTGAAGACTGCAGACAAGCATTTACATTTACCAAATTTCATTGCACGAGTAACATTGTTACCTGCTATACTGTACGTATTCTTTTGGTATGAGAAGTTATTTTATAGTAGCTAGCTAGTATATAATAGAGCTGAGGGTAGCTTCAGTTATACCAGTTCCCCTCTCCTGCTCTCTTGATTGGAAACAACTATTGTTGCTGAAACTGGCGAAAAAATGGACTGCAAAAGTTGATACACGTTCCAAGAGGAAGGCAACACTTTCATAAACCCTAAGTCCACAATCATGGATAGAAGGACAGAGAGACTGAGAAGCAGGATGAGATAGACAAAAGAGGAGGACGGAATTTATGTCCCAAGAAGAACAAGCTGAACACCTATTGGGTGTGATGATGCTTTACCCATTCATATTGTGACTGTGCTTTACCCATTCATATTGTGACTGTGCTTTAC
>WLWD01005141.1_pt1 | contig 27523 bp, 17 predicted proteins | sample 6712731 | NCBI WGS metagenome assembly WLWD01 (sample SAMN12718690, study PRJNA576275) | sponge metagenome | isolation source: marine sponge | host: Mycale hentscheli | place: New Zealand: South Island, Marlborough, Capsize Point | collected 2014-11-01
AAAACATACAAAATGACAAGTAAGTCATTTGTGAATTTTCACATGAATATACTATTTTCAATTATTGATAAATAATAGAAACAAGAAAGGTATAAATCAGGACCTAAACGTAAGTTAACCGATTATCGCCGAAATACGCGTTTTTGCGTACCGCGCGAGGGTGCTTCACAGCCCGGGATACGCATTTTTGCGTACTCGCCATTGCACCCGCTTCAATTAGCTACCAGCAGCAATCGCAAGTGTTTCAAGAGCTCCCACAACGCCGTAGCGATTCTCCTGTGAGGTAAGTGTAAGGGAGGCAAGGTTTTAATGACCCTTACCATAGAAATTTTTTTATTATTTGTAGATTGAAATTGTAGCACTGTTTGTGTATAAAGAAAATCAAAGTTACAAAAAAAAAATATGAATAGCTATAACTAATAGACAAAAATATTTATCAATTATTAATATGATATAAACTTGTCAATAAAATTTAAAGACAGCCAAGAAGTCTTCATAGAGGGCAGTGATGAAGAATTTTATGATCTCAAAGAAATAGAGATAGAATAAGGGAGAAGACTTCTCAGGTGTAGAGGTCCGTGGCCAAGAAGTCTTCATGGAGGGCAGCAATGAAGAATTTGATGACCTGGAGGAAGTAAAGGTTGAAAAAGGCAAGCTATTTTAGCTTCGTTTGTTCATACACAGAGGGTTATATAGATTTTGAACAACACTAACCACAAAAAGGTCAAGTTATTATTGCATGAGGATACAGACTTTCTTCCTCCCAGTTCTCCCCTACTTGAAGGTGCCCATAAAATGGATTTCTTAGGAGAAAGTTTCTCAGGTATGAAGAGAAGGAAGTGCAATCTATGTCAAGAACAGTAACAACAGACACATCATGGTACAGTACAGAGGTGATTATGGAGTGTGGCTTTGTCACCATGGGAGTTCAATCAGACTACTTCATAGTATTATCAGAAAAAAATCCTAGAATTGCAAACACAGTAGTCTATATAATTGCTTGTTATGTTATAATATTATATTATTCTAGTATATGGCTCACACAAAAAAAAATAAACAGCCAAAATCCATAGTTGCTGAATTATTTCAAAGCAAGCGGCTGGTGAACATTTAAAACAACAATATATAGCTATGAAACATGAGGTCTTAGCCTAAACTTTTACAATACTGATGCTAACAATGGTATACTTACCTTGAAGCTTGTAGTTTCCAATGAGTGCGCACTTCATACACTTCAAACGCTTAGAAACTAAACAAAACTTAGCCCGCGGGTAGAGGAAGGCTTTAGCTTCAATCAGTTAATACATCGCCGTCGGTTACTTCGAAGCGTATTGCCTCCAGACAAGAAAAAGCTCAGGCGGTTCAAGCCTCGAGGTGACGGTCACGATTTCTTGTAAACAATTTAGGAGTACGCGCACGTAATCGCGAATTTAATTTCCGGCGTTAATCGGTTAATGGTTTACATAAAATATTTTTTAATTCTTAATTATTTTTTCGACAATATTCACTAGCTCTTATATCTTGCTATTTTCATTTGGGACAGTGATGACAGGAGTTTATAAAAAGTGGATCGAAGAAAAAAATGTGATGAAATAATAACATCTAAATTTTTATAGTAACACATAATAGATATGAATACTTGCTAATCAATATTTAGAATAATTGTAAATCAGAGGTATCTTTCCTTGTTGTACTATAGTATGTCCACGTTGAGTTGGCGCGACCACAAATGTGGCAAAAGAGGAATGCACTTGACGAAACCGGAGACCAATTAAGGTCACATGACAACGCGCGAAAACGTCGACGCCCACAGTAAAAACGGGGCGGGTCCAAGGTGCGCATTATTACCGTAAGTTTACTTGTTGAAATGAAAAAGAAGCTAAAGCAGTTTCTTCCGCGGCTGTATTCAATATATGCCCAGTTATAACTAATCACTCGTAGTTTATAGTTTGTACGAGCTTCTAGTTGTGCGCTAAAACTGGTTGAAGGTTGCGGAGGGTTATCTGGAGCTACAAAGCTTAGAGGAAAGAAGCACAGGACCGCGGCGGAATGCCTCCTCAAGTAAGTCTGATTGTTGTGTGCTTAAGCGTGTATTTAAACTATTCTTATTTCTTGGTGTGACGAATTTCTGAAGAACTCAGCAGTAATGTGAAGAATCCAGCACATCACCTACACATTAGCTATGGCCACACACATTCCAGTATTACTTTGTCCTTCACACTGAATCATTCATATCATTTTATTCATGATTTTACTATATTTTATATCTACTTGTTAAATTTCAACTTTTTTTAAATTATAAAAAAAAATGACAATTACCATAATTTTATAATGACATGTACAATATAATTAGCCACAATAGCAACAAATTCCTGAGCTTAAAATGAACCAGAATGTCAAGCAGAAGGGTAGAAACGAAGTCACCAAACTTACGACTGCTTTATGATGACATGAAATTGTGGCAGATACAAGCAGCAGTTGAATTTGGAGGGTGGTAAATAGCATCACCATAACCATAGAGAACTGTACCTATATAGACATGAGGAGGAGTAATGGACAGCTAAAGCATAAATAGTGGCATGTAGAGTCTATGATGAATTGTATATCTTATTATCTTGGTCAGCAAAGTAAATTGGTTGAGTTTCTAAATAAATAGGCCCTATTTAAACGGGTAAGAAAATCTGAGTGGACAAGCAACCCGTGATACAAACGTACCTCACATTGTAGCTTGCTCTTGTTAAGTAGCCTTGAATAGCAACAAATTCCTGAGCCTAAAATGAACCAGAATGTCAAGCAGAAGGGTAGAAACGAAGTCACCAAACTTACGACTGCTTTTTGTTTACAATTGTCTCCGAGGTACTGCGCACGTGTTTGGCCCAGTTTGAGCGCGTGACTAAATCCCGCCGCGTGTAGCGCGGGAAACGTGTGGTTTTATTTATTCCCATAGACTTTTCTATTGAGTTTTGAAACTGCACTTTCCCGCTGGCTCAGAAGTTTTTAAAGGGAATTTTCTGGACCGCTTCGGCACGAGCTTTCGAATGGTACAAACCCCCAGAAGCGTAGCTACTTCCGTTCAAAAGTTATTAACGGTTTTTACCGCGCCAACTCAACTTGGACATACTATAGTAATAATGAGTGTGCTAATTATTATTGTTAATTTACACATTTCAGAGCATATATAATTACCTCATTATTTTTACTACTTAACTTGCTTTATTTGACAAAATTAGACCTGGAGCTATAGCTTTTAAATTTAATGTTATAGCTCATTCTTCATTTTCATGTGGCACATAATATTATTATTTGTACATAAGGTATTTTTAATTGAGTTGGGAGACAATTAATAGTTCAGATATTTAGCTTTATACGTAGCTTATTCTTTATTTTAACTGGCCTTAAAATTTTTGTTATTGTATTTTATTTCATTAAGGTATTTTTAATTCACTTCACATAAGCTACCAATCAATTGAAAATTTGTTAATGTGATATAGACTTTGGAAGCTGTTGATGCTAATCTATCAAACGGAGCTATATTACTTGGAAAGGATAATGTACAATGTGATAGTAATCCATCCTATGAGGCTGTTTTAATAAAAGGCACACATTCTGTGCCTAAATTGGCATATGTTAATCAGAGTCCACCCTCTGATCCTCCACAACAAAATATTGAACATTATGAAACAGTTCAATGAATAAAGAGTGCATATTATTTTTTTCACAATGCATTATTTTGATTTTGATTTTGTATATTGTAGCTATAATTACATGTAGATTTTTTTTTATAATTTTGTACAGCACTTAATCATTATGCAACTTGAATAGGACAGCATATGTGGTGAAGTACTTTTTCAATATTGTCTTTCTATTCAATAAGGAAATCCAATATTTGCATGATAAAAAAAAAGAAAAACTATATTTTGTCCTATAATTTCTTATATTATCATTAACAACTAAAAAATAAATTGTTTTTTATACTTTTAACATTACTATGAGTAAGTTAAATAGATTGTATGTTGAGTAATGATGTTTTAACAATCAAAACAGACAAACTTTCCATGTTATGTTAGCTAGCAAATTGAAAGAGGATATGCTTCAGGAAATTTGATGAAAGTTATTGGCTACGATGAATGAATATTATAATTGAATTGTTGTAGCCTAGATGAACATACATTATTAAACTTAAGAGAAAGACTTGTTTAAGGAAAAGTACCAAATGATAACTGGTTTAATAGAAAGTACCAAATGATTACTTGTTTAATAGAAAGTACCAAATGATAACTTGTTTAATAGAAAGTATCAAATGATAACTTGTTTAATAGAAAGCACCAAATGATAACTTGCTTAATAAGAGAAAGTACCAAATGATAACTTGTTTAATAGAAAGTATCAAAATAATGATAACTTGTTTAATAGAAGCACCAAATGATAACATGTTTAAGAGAAAGTACCAAATGATAACTTGTTTAAGGAAAAGTACCAAGTGATAACTTGTTTAATAGAAAGTATCAAATGATAACTTGTTTAATAGAAAGCACCAAATGATAACTTTTTTAGTAAAAGAAAGCACCAAATGATAAGTTGTTTAATAGCTTGTTTAAGAGAAAGTACCAAATGATAACTTGTTTAAGAGAAAGTACTGAACAGTTTAAGTCTGTGCTCAGAGTCACCTACAAATTCATTAGCAATACTAATTATATTCAAATCATCTGTTAGTTCTTTATGCACATGCAACACCATGAGGTGATTTAGCCTCTCTTGTCCCATTGTGTTTCTGAGGTATGTCTTTACACAATGAAGAGCACTGAATGACCTCTCTGATGTGGAATTAGAGGCTGGCATAATAACAAGCTTTAGCACAATGCCGAACAGACACAAAATTCTTTTCTGGGCTGCAGATAATGAACAAAAAACTTTTTGGTATCATATTATACAGTTGGCTTGGAAGTAGTCTCTGAAAACACTCGTGTAAACTCAATTGCAAATGTAAGCAACTGTGCACGCAATGATTCAGCTTGCAAATCCTCTCCATAAAAAATGTAACAAAAGTGAATTTAGCAGAGAAATCTGAGCTTATTGCTGCTTTTAAAAGTAGTTGCTCAAGATTTTTATACACTTCATAGCCTACTTGTTGAAATCGATCTTGTATGCAATTCACTGCTACATCGATAGCTTCAAAATAGTCTTTCCTGTACAAATCATGTACAGACTAGTGAACATGACCTTCAGCTGTTCCGCATTTCATACCGTCTTGGTACTTTACTTTGACGTGGTAATGACGGGTCGATGTCAAGGGGTTCTGTAATAATGACGTCACTTTGGACCAAAATAGTTCAAAAGATGACTCATTTCGTAAGGACTGGAGAGTGTCCACCACCATGGCTCCAATGGTTTGTCCTTCAGCTGCAGAGCAAACTTTATCTTGCAAATGATCTGCTCAAATTATTGGTGTGGCAAAGTATCATTTCTGCCAACATTGTCCCAAAAGCAAAGCGAATAGTAATCATCTGTGCTTTTACTCCTTGAATTCTTGCTTTGCTTTCAGTATCCCTTGCTACATCTACAGCCATATCCCAGGTGCATATCAATGTAGAGTAGTTTTTGAGAACACTTAACCAAGAATTAGCTCGCACAGTAAATCGTGTAGGACACAGAAGTCGAATGCTCAAGGGATTAAATTTATTTTTTATTCACTTTCAGCTTTTAGCTCACCAAAAATGTTATCTCGTCGTGGAGAGAGTTTAATCAACTTAGTGATTTCATGGGTTACTTCCAATGATAATTTCATAACTTTAGAATTCTTAGCATAATCATTAAATGCTAAGTTTAAAGAGTGGCAGTAGCAGTGAGTGAATACTGCACGCTCTACTTCTTCCAAAACTCTCTTTGCTACACCACTAGTAGAGCCAGCCATGGTACTACAACCGTCGTAGCACTGCCCACGAAGTTTATGGAATGCTAAATTTAGTCGAGTCAAAGTATCTTTAATAACAGAAAATAATGTAGCAGCATCAATACATGGAACTGCATGAATTCCAATGAACTCTTCATATACCTCATAATTATCATTAATCCAACGAATAACTATTGTGACTTGTTCCTGGTTGGTCACATCTGTTGTCTCATCAATCATCACAGTTAAAAATGGAGACTTATGTAGGTTTTCAGAAACTTTTCTAATAACAGAAAAAGCCATAATTTTAATCACAGAATTCTGGATTTCATGTGATGTGTACTTGTTGGATTTTTTCTCTACCATTGATGAATTTCACGATCTACTCCACAATGCTTTAAAAGCTGAATAAAATTACTGTCACTATCCTCATCGTGACCCCTCATTGGTAATCCTTGTCTAGCCAAATATTTATGCAAGCCAATATCTTCAGTAGTATTTTCTTATTTTTGGCTACCCTGATTGCATGCTGTCTATTCAGGTGTGTGCCAATATGCATAATATACAGTGAGACATCGATTTATAAATTCAATCAGATCTTGTTTAAAAGTAAATCATTTTATTGTTTACATTCAAATAATTACATACAATTATATAATATCCAGAACGAAGTTTAATTCGCAAGGCCCAATCTTCAAAATATAGGACTTCAAATACTATTGCTATTACCATTGTGATTGCTAAAGTAGCACATATAGTCATTGATGTATATATTATTGGTAATATAATATATATTATTTGTAATATTTTTGTGCCTCTAACATGATATGAATGTCAGGATGTACATGTTTAGTAGAGTTCATTTTCCATTTGAATTAATGGGCAGGGACAAGTATAGTTTGTCCTAGTTTAAACCCTACTAACAGAATTTTTGTTCTTGATAATTTATTGTCCAATAATCAAGATAGTCACCTCAAATAAAAAAAATCTACAAAATTTGTGAATGTATGTATGCATTAATTCAGCAATTATTGTTGTGAAAAGAAAAGTGTTGGTACATCTTCCTACAATAACTTTAAGTTCCTTCATGGTTATTATATGCCATGAAGTCATGCCTGGTTATGTGTACTCTGGCTGGGTCTCATTTTTGCTGAGTTTTGACTTAGCATGATAAGTGTTGGATTGTTTGTGAAACTTTAAATAACTTTAAGGTATACCTCTGCATGCTTCAGAGTAATTAGATTAACTTTGGCAACTAGTAGAGGCCTGATAGTAAGGCAATGGGAAGTATTAATTATCCAGATCCAGCTTGCATGGGACAGTGGCACTGACAACTTAAAAGAATGAAGTGCAGGCCTTACCAGCAAACCCAACGACTTGTTCAATCTCACTCGCTTCGCTTCCTCACCAATTACTATCTCTATTATTATTATTATCATAGTCATTATTATTGTCTAAAATAACTAGCAGTATAGTAGTAGTAATAGTGTATCATAATAAAAATCATTATCAGAATTATCATGTCATTGTAATTGTAATCATCATCATTATTATGATTGATTATTTTTATATTAAATTATTATTTTAATTGTGTTGCTAATGACTATCGCACAATGATCATGGTAAATTGAAATGTACAAGCTTTTAATGTTAACCAAAATCTTAAAACAATTAAAAAAAAGAGAGTCAAATTGAATAAGCATAATATTAAGCATTCCAAAATACAGAGTTAGAACCACACCAATAGATGTTTTTGTGTATAAGCACATTTTTCAGGTTCACTTGCAAGCACTCTTTCACCATTTATATATTCATAGGTGTGGGTATTAATTTACCGCTTGAACCCAAGATAATTAATAAAACCATAAATTCAAATATTGACTTCTCTTATTTTGTATAATATTATTCAAATAATATAACTAATACTTTCTTGATTAAATTTTGAAATATTAAAAACAACAACATTTTTCTTGCAGCATTAGCAAATACTAGATGGCTGACTAAGTAATAAATATATTTTTTTTTCATATTTTATAATGAGATGGCTGACTAAGTATTTCAGTGCAATATTCTGTACAGCAACTAATTATTGTGATATTCCCAAAAGGTCAATGTATGTTTTAAATGTATAATTAAACCAATCAATTAATCAAACTCAACAGATATGCTGACTATAAGCAGCAATATTATACATAAATAAATTATAGTACTTATTACATGAGTCAGAGTGTGATATGGCGAAATATTCCACGAGCAAGCTAATTTATTTTCATGAGCCAGAGGTGAGTGAAAATAAAGCCTGAGAGTGAAATATCTAGCAATATCACTCTGAAGAGTGTAATAAGTGGTTTATTCTACACTATACATTTCTCACTGTTAAAGTTAGTATAGTACTAGAGGAAGTGTAACTCACAGTGTAAAGTTGGTAGTTGGGGCTACCCACACCCAAACACGAGTGTACAAATCTTTGTTTACTACATAGTACTAGAATCAATATGTAGCAGATGTTTTACTGGGCTATGCATATTATAGTATAACATGCTAACACAACTTTAACACATAACTATATTCCGAATTTATAGTTCACTGGTGCAGGATGTTAAACATTTACACCACTATAATGACCTTTGTTTGTTAGACTGGCTATAACATTTCACAATTTGAAACTGTAGCAGAGCAATACCCACTGGAAAAAACAATTCGAGATTTCCTGTTATACTTTCTTTAAGGGGCTACTATCCTGTTTGCTTTCCTGCACTTTCCATTCATTTGCAGAACTTCAGGACACTTGCAGAACTTCAGGACACTTGCAGGAAGTGTACAGTAATTAACCTTGTATTGATTCCAAAAATATACGATATTTCTTGGAAAGTGTATTAGGTTACTTCAGATGGTTTTCAGTCTTCCTGTCGGGGAAATTTAACCATCTGTCCAAAGACTCACTTAGCAATACCATTATATAACTGTATGAAATAATCGATTGCCCTTAGCTGTCTTAGCTCAGTGCTCAGAGCTTGTACTTTAGAAAGTGGTCGTTTCGAATCCGAGACAGCCGAAATTTATTTTGAGAATACATCAAAATAATAGAAGGGGACAAAAAATATGAAATATTAAGCTATATACTGTGCTATAGGTACCCCAAATTTCATGTAATTAAAGTAGCAAGTTTAATACGCTTAGCTAAATGAAAATCCATAAAGCAAACGAACTCTTCTAGTATATATTTCACTAATGACTAAATTTTAGAATAAACAGGCATGCCTGCTAATTTACTTAAAATGATACAATACTGACACGTATAACTGAGTTGTTGTTCTATTTTGTTGTTGTTTCTTTTTTTTTTCTTTTTTTTTACTTTCAATCATAAGAAAAGCTTGACAGCGAAACATTTACAATACTACTGCTACTACGAGAAGATTAATTATGGGTAGTATAATATTGTTATCAGCAGCGGCAAGGAAATTATAGTGCAATTAAAATCCGAGACAGCCGAAATTTATTTTGAGAATACATCAAAATAATAGAAGGGGACAAAAAATATGAAATATTAAGCTATATACTGTGCTATAGGTACCCCAAATTTCATGTAATTAAAGTAGCAAGTTTAATACGCTTAGCTAAATGAAAATCCATAAAGCAAACGAACTCTTCTAGTATATATTTCACTAATGACTAAATTTTAGAATAAACAGGCATGCCTGCTAATTTACTTAAAATGATACAATACTGACACGTATAACTGAGTTGTTGTTCTATTTTGTTGTTGTTTCTTTTTTTTTTCTTTTTTTTTACTTTCAATCATAAGAAAAGCTTGACAGCGAAACATTTACAATACTACTGCTACTACGAGAAGATTAATTATGGGTAGTATAATATTGTTATCAGCAGCGGCAAGGAAATTATAGTGCAATTAACTTGACTTTGCGTGACTGGAATGGGATTTGATTAAAATGTGGAAATCCATAAAATGGGAAGGTAACCAGGAATTACAGAGTATCCAGGTCTAAACCCGGATTGTAGACCGCTAAGAATTGTTAGAGTACCTTGGTAACAGTCACCAATTGCAGCGACTAAATACCGGAGTCGTCCTCCACCTAATTTTCTCTCCAAAACTTAACTAAGATTAAGTGTCAACGCAAAGTTTTCAGAGACAACTATGGCTGCATTAGGCTATTATTTCTTACCTACTGCCATTCTAGTTTTATCTATTCATTCATTTCAAGTCTGCAGAGGTAAGTATAGGCTTGTAGTCAGCAGTAAGGGTTACAATTTTTTTTTAAAGTTAAACACTCTACAGGACATACAAATACTGAAGGAGAAAAATGTTACAATAAATGTATATAGTACTTATACAACCAATTAATAGTATTATATAAGTGACCTGCAAGCATTTGATGTATTTAATTGTGCCCAATTTAGCTAACCAGCTAGCTTGCTAAGAATGAAATAGATTTCAAGACTTTCACAGAATTGAAGCAAGTACACATATCAGAAGATACACTGTAGAGACCAGTTAGGAGGTACATTACATGAATATATATTTATCACTGAAGATTGTGTGCAGACTACTGAAATGATATTTTTTTGGTGTGTAGCATGTACCACAATAATCTCTAGTCGTAATTGAATATCAAGAAGTAGCCCACTAAGTGCTAGCAAAAATGCCTAATTATGAAACTGTGTGCAGTCTACCAAATGTGTGACTGTAGTTCTGTTGCTCTTTGAGACTCCTATGTTATTTTTCCTTGTTAGCTTTTTAAATTGTTAGCTTTATAAATTGTTATATTATGGGCACGTGATACCAGAACACTATATTATGTACAACGTAATGTAAGTGAACTAAAAAAATTAAACACCAAAGAAACATGCAATGACACGATACAGCTTACACATTATAAAAAGGGATCTGTACTATTAGAGGAATAATTAGAGGCATAATAATATATTAAGGCATAGGCTTTGTTGTGTTAAGTTAATTTCATGCAAGATTAATTTGTAACTATACAAACTAGTACATGTAGCCTTGTATGGTTTCTTGGATTGTCAATTATACGTAACTCCATTCTTCAGGATATGAGCCTAAATGTTCCTGTATTGGTGACATGTTTCTATAGTAGCATAATAATGTTTTGAGATAACTTGTTGGACCCCTGCTTATTGCCCAAATACCAATTCCCTAGATTAAAAAAATTATGTTCAAAACGATTTCAATCAAACTATCATTTGAGTATCTGAATAATAATGTATAAAGAACACATTTAATGTATTTTGCTAGGTATAGTGTCTCGTCCATCGTGCATCAATGTACAAGATTCACACTTTAAGAAGGTATCACTTACAACTCCAATTATTCTGTACAGACAGGAGTATGATTCAATTTATGTAAGTAATAAATAACAGATTAGTAGTGAGAAAAAACAACATGTATTCATTAGATTGGAGGTATTACATCGAAAATCTATATAGTTGGTGTGCCGATCTGCCCAAGTTTTCTAAATTTGAATAAAAACAAATAAAAGGTAGTAATATTATCAGTTATCTTATTATTCTCACGATATTGCTTACTATTTTCTAAGTCTGATCTAAATCTGAATAAGAAGCAGATTATCTCCTTATAACACGTCCTTTAGAAAAATAAACATTTAATATACTATAATACTTAAACCATTTCCTGTCAAAGCCGTGAATTCACGGCAAGCGTAGGTATCGCAGTTAAAAAAATCGTAAAAAATCGATCGCTAAAGCTTACGACTAAGTAGGCATACGAGTGCGTTCTTAAAGGATTGCTATTTCGCGAGCATTTATTGGCGAGCGAGCGTAGCGAGCGAGACACTCATAGGGGTAAAAATGAAAAAATCGGGGATGTTTGTTTATTTGTATATATGTTTGGACGTACGTATGTCATTTTGTACTTTGACCCTCGCGTTTTTGTGTTAGTTCAGTTGTCGACCCCGTCCCAAATTGAACTAAACAGAATCCTCTGGTTTATCGATCAGTACCCGTATCACCCTAGAAATTGAATTGTTTACCGTTTTGAATTCCTTTGCGGGTGCAGTTCAAACTTGAAAACTTAAGGTACTTCCATTTCTATTCGAGTTAGTGGCAGTGCACAGTTATAAGCACTACTCAACAGTATTTACTTGACAATTCATTGTCCAATAGACGAACCACGAAGGTAAGTCTTGCGTAGGTATGTTCAGTTCTGTGAAAGTATTGTGCGTTACAACTACTATTAAGAATATCACAACGAAAATTTTAAATAACGTGACTTGATTTTGTTGCTTCTTTTTCAATTCAAACAGTTGAGGGGAGTGGTTACTATGGCATTGAATCCCCTTTACCGTATATGCGTAATTTAACAACTCAACTTTATTTTAGTAGTTTGAATAACAATAGTGTAGTTTAAGGCTCGCTCGCCATTTGTGCTCAAGGACACCACTAGTATTCATATAGCAATAAGGGGCGTTGCTAAGGCCTAGGGTAAAAATAGAATTGACCGCTGAGTAATGGCTGAACGGTATACCGCGGAAGAGTTGATCGAACTTCTGGACGACGATTTCGACGTTTCCGAAGGGGAAGAGAGCGATTTTGAAGAAAATGGTGTTTTTTCCTATTTACCTGGAGCTTCACTGGATGTTACAAACCATGCAGAGCCCGAGGCAAGCCATGCAGAGCCCGAGGCAAGCCCTAGTGAAGCAGAGAGTCAAAGTGGCAGTGATTCTGAACTTGCCATGGAAGAAGACAGTGTCCAGAACTATATATGTAAGCTTATTTGCTGTATACAACTGCACTAAGTTAGCTTTTATCTCAGGTATCGTAGCTGTTTATAGTTTAGCTATGTTTATAGCAAGTGAGCAGCAATTAGAAGCATTCTGTGGTTGATAACCACAACCTACATTATCAAATTCAAATTTTGAAATGTAATTGATCGTGTGTGATTGAATTGTATTTGTATATAACAGCTTCAGCATTAGTTTCTACTCTTGATGCTGGATTAGAAACTTCAACAGTTCGTGACAGATCTCCTATTGGTCCCCAACATTTCAGTAGTGAAAACCCCTCATGTGACTGTGGTGGGAGCAGCAGGAGACTGAGGAGTAGGGCTGCCACCAGAATGTCAGACAGAGCCACACAACCCTTATTATCAGGCCCTTAGCTATCAGCTTGCTGCTTGTCAAGGCAGAACAGAGGATTGCTTCAGGTTAAGTGTGTATGTTTCCGAAAAATGACACTGCCAGGTGCACATGTCCAGCAGGCCAATATATAGTGAACCCACTGAGCATGTGCAAAGTGATCATGTGATACAGGAAGTGATGTAATGAATGGTGAGGGTTAAATGGAATGTATGTAATTAGCTAAGCAGAAATAATAATAATAATAATAATGCATGCTGATGATATAATAGTTCTAATGATAGTGTTAATGTAGGAGTGTCTAAGGGGAGTGGTTTATAATAATGTGGGGAGTGGCTACTCTACCACATCTCCCCCTCCTTGGAAGGTAGAGTCACTGGTGCAAGAAGGCTGCTGTTGAAATTGCAGAGAAGGAGTGGCTAGAGGCAGGGCTTGCTGCTCCGGAGTAGGAGTGGCTGTTGTGACTGGCTGCTGTGGTGGAGGCCAATCTTGCCTAGAGAGGGCATCTGCTGCTAAGTTGCTTTCACCTTTCACGTGGAAAACATCGAAGTGGTAGTCTGCAAGCTTTTCTTTCCATCTGTATAACCTTGCTGAGGGCGGACAGCCATTAATTATTCCAAGTAAGGCCTTATGGTCCGTGAAAACTTTGAAATATCTTCCAGCCAGGTAGAATCTGAAGTGCTGGACAGAGGCTAACAGTGCGAGTGCTTCTAAATCCGTGACGGCATAGTTAGCTTCCCTTGGGAGGAGCTGCCTGGAGTAAAATGAAACAGGGGTCCAGGAATTGTTTCTATAGACACACAACACACCACCTATGCCTCTTGTGGAGGCATCGGTGTACAAACACCATGCATCGTTAGATACAGGAAGAATTAGTGATGAGTGATGGACAATAGAGTCAATAATAAAATTAAAATTGTCGATAAAGTCTTGGTTACATTGTATTTTGTTACTTCATTCGACGACCACCTCAGCCACATCACTTCTGTCTTGTCTAGACTTTCAACGGCTGGATTGACTGTGAAACAATCTAAATGTTCTTGGTGTTTTGAGAGCTTTGACTTTCTAGGATTTCATGTGGGAAATGGACGTCTCTCTATCCCTGAAGCCAAAGTTGCTCACATTAGTAACTTCATTCTTCCAACTACCAAGTCTGCTTTGAGATCATTTTTGGGCTTAGTCACTTTTTATGTGAGATTTGTACCATCACTAGCAAAATTCACGTCTGTTTTATCTTATCATCTGACCGACAAGAGAAAAATTTTCTAAGCCAAGAAGAACAGATTGCATCAGCAACTGGAAAGTTGCAGGGGCATTGGTAAGACCGAAAGGCATAACACAATACTGAAATTTGCCTTGTAGACAGGTAAATGCAGTGAGGTGTTTGGATGATTCACTCAAGGGCACCTGATGAAAGCCTTTCAAAAGGTCCAACTTGGAAAGGAATGTAGCACTGCCAAGGTGTGCCAAGATATCATCAATGGATGGCATGGAAAAAGGATCGTGAACAGTGATGGAATTCAGCTTTCTGTAATCCACGACAAACCGGATTCCACCGTCTTTCTTTTTGACTGGCATAGGTGAACTTGTCCAAAGGGACAAATTCGTTGTCAACCTCCTCAGGGACAATCAAAGTTCTCATAACTGGAGTTGCTTTCTTGAGCATAGAAAGATGTACAACTTTGGGTTTTGTCTTCTTGCCTTGTGGCACAATAGAGCAGTTGACAGGGGGCACAACTTTTGCAATGGTGAAGGGGCCATCCCAGGATGCTTCTAAACACTTGTTGATACCAGGACAACGTTTGTACACAACATCTCCGACTTTAAAGTCGACAACTAACTTAGATTCTTTTGAAACTCTGGATGAAGCATGTTTGGAACTCATGGATTTCTTAACAAAATGATTCTGACAAGCGAACATAGAGTCAATGTCATGAATAAACTGTGGCAGGTTGATACTGGACTGTGAATCAGATGACCATAACGATTTCAAAGTGGATAAAATGTAAGGAGAAGGTTTTAGAAACAGGAGTTCATGGGGAGTGAAACCATGTCTAGAATGTGGAAAATTCCTTGCGAAATACAACACCAATTCAAGGGCAACAGGCCAATCTTGTTTGTTGTCAATGCATTTGGATAACATGTTCTTCAGAGTAGAATGGAAACGTTCAAGCCTTCCATTACTCTGGGGATGGTAAGGGGACGTTTTAATTCCACCAATACCAAACTTTTCCTCAAGCTTTGTCAGTGTAACAGATAAGAAGTTTGAGCCTTGGTCAGACAGAATATGAAGAGGGGCACCAAGAATGGAAATAACAGAAAGTAAAGCTTTTGCTGTCTCGTCAGCTGTATAGGTCTTCAATGCAATGGCAAATGGAAAACCTGAGGCTAATTCCATGCAAGTAAAAATAAATCTGAGGTTATTCTTGGACTTTGGAAGTGGACCTACAATGTCCATGGCTAATTTCTCACATCTTTCAGAGACAATTTCTGGTTCCAACATTGGGACCTTGGGAGCGCCTGACTTGTTAAATTTCACACACTTGGGACAAGAGAGAACATGAGCCTTAATGTCTGCTGCCATGTTAGGCCAAGAGAAATGCCTATTGATAAGTGACCTTGTGGTGTTTAAGCCGCCATGGCATAAGCCTTCGTGGGCTGCAACTAAAACTTTCTTACGTAGAGACTGTGGTACTATGATGGCATGAGAAAAGTGATTCTGAGTGGACGTTAAACACATAAGCAAACCATTGACAATAAAGAAGGATTTTTCATGTTTCTTTGCTAACTCCCACAGAGGAGCAAGGGAAGGGTCAGTGCTTTGCAACTCCTTAAACTTATCTTTGGTGATGCCGTCAAAAGACAAAGTGGGCATAGTAATGGGAACAAGAGAACAGGAGTCTCTGCTGCTGGAACTGAGTTCAGCTGCTGCAGGGGTAGGATCAGTTGTTTCTTCAAGCTCAGGTTCAATTGTGTCAGGAATGTCACTGAGTGACAAGGGAGTGGCACCTTCAGATGAATGCAATGCTTCTGCAATTTGTGTGGCTAATGCATTGTCAGCACTCATAGCTCTGGTAGTGGTCATCACAGGCAAGGGATCAGACTTGACGTGATGGAGTAGGCTCAAAACATTTTCTTTGCCAAAGTCAATGCCAATGAGTACGGTTTTGGCTGGGAGTCTTGAGTCAACGGCTAGTCTACACAAGCCATTGAGAGTGGGTAAGACAACTGGAACTTCATAAACAGGGGCCGAAATGGAAACTTGAGAAATGCCAAAAATATTTTGGTGACATACAGGTGTCATAGTGTCATTTACAAAATCAGTGGACATAATAGAAATCTTAGCTCCGGAATCAACAACTAGTGAGGTGGGAATACCATTGACTGAACCATGTGTAATGAATTCATCATCAAAGCAGTTCAAGTGGGTGGCTTCTGCAGTTGAGTCAGAATCAGAAACAGAATCACAGTGATTAAGCACACAATCTGGATTACTATAATCAATCTTTCTCACAGATCTTGGTATGTTTCTGGGAACCGGAACAGGGGCTGTAGGCTGTGAATTGGAACTTGATTGCTGAACAGTAGCTGGAGTGGACTGATTGGGCTGATTAGACTGATTGGGTTGAATGGACTGAGAATGAGAATGGGTTGGTCTAACAGATTGAGAAATTGGAACAGCAGGACAGTTGTTAGCGTAATGGCCTATAGCATTGCACTTGTAGCAAGTTACAGTACTGAGATCTCTTCTAGGAGAGATTGATGATGATGATTAGGCTGCTGAGAATGGGAATTAGAATGGTGGGTGGAATGAGAATGGGAATAAGAGTGTTGCCTGTTGGAATGAAAAGAGTTGGGATTGGAATGAGTTATTTGATTTCTGTAGCTGTCATGGTTACCATGGTGATTGTTAGCAGGGAATGACCTGTGCTGAGGTTGGACAGAATGAGAATTGGGCTTATGGGAAGGCTCTGCAAACTGGCGAACTGAGTTACAATCTTGCAAAAAGGCTTGAACTGAAGCATGCTTTCTGGATAGGACAGATTCTCTGGCATCACTGGACAATCCAGCTAAAATACCAACGGAAGCAAAAATCTGGGAAATAGACTCAATTGACTTATCAGATTGACCAGAGAGAAAGGAAAACTGTTGAGAATGACACCAAACTTGTATGACCAGTGGTTAAACCATTGTAACATAGATTTACTGCCAATATTTCTGTACTCAAGTGGAAAAGAGTTAAGGCACTCTGCCAAAGAATATCCTCCAGTAGTCAACAAAACAATTCTCATGTCAGAATAACTAGCACAAACAGTAATATTGTTATAATAAGCCTCACTATAAATACCAGAAAGGACGGAAGATAAGAAAGAAAGCCAAGAGGTTTGGGGGACAGAGTTAGACTTCATCTGGAACTCAAAACGGTGTAAAAACACAAAAATGTCCTCACCTTCCTTGATGCTGCCAATTTGCTTAGTCAGGGTTTCAAACCTGGTAAAGGTCTGTGGCTGCTGAACCGGAGTGGTAACTGGAGCTTTCTGGGAGAAAAGCTTAGCCATAAACAGAAGGCTGGGGTCAATGCCACTGGAACGGGCTTGTTCGGCAAGTTGCTTGACACAATCAATGCTAGTCATATCTTGAGTGGGTGTGGCTTCCAGTTGTGGTGAGTTGGGCTGTTGCTGCTGCAGTGTTTCAGGCTGCTGCGCTTGCTCAGAAAGACCAAAGTGTGAGAATTCCACAAGAGTGGAGGCATAAGAAGCAGAACCAGAATCCGAAGAGGAAGAGGTAGATTCGGAAGTTGATGAGAGGCCAGAAGGTGAAGAAGAGTCGTTATTGAGCAGTGGCTGTTCAGAGGGCTGAGCTCTTGACCTTGTATTAGGTAGTGACACACTGATTATAAGGATACAATTTACAACGTTCGGGACAACAGAATGAAATAACAACAATGCAATAATTGATAATAAATAGTAACTTCAGTAGGATACAATGCAGGGAAGACTGCCAGAGTGAAAGACAAGCTGGAGTAGAAACAGAATGCCAACTGGAACTGGAATCTGACTGAAATCAGGAAGACTGGAATACACTGGAACTGGATAACTACAATAAGAAATGAGGGAGACAATGCTCATGAAAATCAAGAAGTGAACAAATCAGATAAACTGTAGGTAGATTCGATGAGGTAGGGAACGTCTCCAAATCCCAGAAGAAGTCAACTGGGACCACCGCTGAACACCAGGTGTGGTGGGAGCAGCAGGAGACTGAGGAGTAGGGCTGCCACCAGAATGTCAGACAGAGCCACACAACCCTTATTATCAGGCCCTTAGCTATCAGCTTGCTGCTTGTCAAGGCAGAACAGAGGATTGCTTCAGGTTAAGTGTGTATGTTTCCGAAAAATGACACTGCCAGGTGCACATGTCCAGCAGGCCAATAAATAGTGAACCCACTGAGCATGTGCAAAGTGATCATGTGATACAGGAAGTGATGTAATGAATGGTGAGGGTTAAATGGAATGTATGTAATTAGCTAAGCAGAAATAATAATAATAATAATAATGCATGCTGATGATATAATAGTTCTAATGATAGTGTTAATGTAGGAGTGTCTAAGGGGAGTGGTTTATAATAATGTGGGGAGTGGCTACTCTACCATAGTGACGACATCAACTCCCACTCAAGTCAGCAGCCCTGTAGAACGAGAGACAGCGAAACATCAAAGGAGAAGAGAAAGGGAAGAGGAAACAGAGTGAGGGGGAGAGGTATTAGGGAGAGTAGAGGAAGACGTAGTGCTGGAAGTAGTAGTGCTATAACTGTTTCCACCTCAAGTGACGAAATCAATTCCCCCTCAAGGCAACAGCCCTGTAAAACAAGAAAGAGGAGAGGGAGAGGTATTAGGGGGAGGATAGGAAGACCTAGTACTGCAAGAACTAAGGGTGTAGGCAGATTACAGAGGCAAAACACTAGTAGCACCGGTAGATCTACTACCCAGGGTTGCACTAAATCAAGATTTATAGGCCCACTGACATTTGAAGAATCTACGCTGTCTTCCCCTTGGAAGAAGATGGAAAGCACTCATATTGTATACCCATTTTCTGGACCCCAACCAGGTCCACTTAGGCCTATAGGTAGCAATGCACGAGCTATTGAGCTATTCCATATATTTTTTTCTGATGAAGCACTAGAGTTGGTTGTTACAGAGACCAATAGATATGCTGCTCAATGTAGAGCTCAATGTACATCCCCAACACCTCGTGCCTGGCATGATATCACATCTGAAGAATTGAAGGCATTCTTTGGGATGCTATTTTACATGGGTATAGCAAGGCTTCCTCAGATTGAGATGTATTGGTCAGCTAAGCATGATTTGATTCGGCAAAATATATCTAATGTTATGCCTTTAGTCAGCTTTCAGCAAATTCTTCGCTTCTTGCATTTGAATGATAGTCACGCTCAGATATCAGCTGGCCAACCTGGTTATGACCCATTGTTCAAAGTGCGCAGGCTCTTAGACATTATTACTCCAAAATTTCAGCAGGAATATAATTTGACTGAATCAATATGTGTTGATGAAGCCATGATACCTTTCAAAGGTAGGCTATTTTTCAAGCAATACATGAAAGATAAGCCAGTGAAGCATGGGATAAAGGTATTTGTATTAGCTGATGGAAAGTATGGTTACATATCACGAATTCAAATATACACGGGCAAAAATTCATCCCTTAGTCAAAATGAATTAGGTTTATCAACAAAAGTAGTATTAGATCTTACAAATGGATTGGAAAATAGCCATCACAAGCTATACGTAGATAATTATTACACGTCACCAATATTATTTCTGAAATTATATCAGAATGGTATAAATTGTTGTGGCACAGCTAGAACGAACAGAAAACATTATCCAGCTGAACTAACATATAAAGCCTCAGAGGCAACAAAGTTTGATAGAGGTTTCTATGATTATAGGGCCTGTGGTCCACTGCTAGCATGTGCATGGAAGGACAAAAAGGTAATAAATTTCTTGACCACCAAGCATGTAGCTGAAGACAGAACTACTGTCACTAGAACAGCTAGAGATGGCAGTCAAAAAGAGATAACTTGTCCACCATGTCTACCTAATTATCAAGTGTTTATGCGTGGTGTTGATCTGAGTGATCAAAGGATGTCATACTATTATGTGGGAAGAAGATCTAAAAAATGGTGGAAGAGGGTGTTGGCATATTTGCTTGAAGCATGTGTACAGAATGCATATGTTCTAAAAATGTTTGGACAAGGAGATGAGAAAAAAAAAGATCCCTCTTTTCTGGACTTCCGATTGGAATTAGCTGCTCAGCTGATAGGTTCATTTAGTGCAAGGTCAAGGATTGGATGTCCACGGAGCCAATCTCCAGTCGATATACGTCTTGACCAGACAAAACAACATCTCCCCATTGTAGCTGATAGACAAATTGAGTGTGTAGTTTGCCACAGAATAAGAAAAGCACGAGGCTTATCCAGATCTAGCTTTAGACATGAAAGTCATATCAAATGTTATACTTGTAATGTAGCCCTCTGCCTAAGTAAAACCAGAAACGGTTTTTATATATATCATAACGAACCAGTTTATTGGAACTAGTTTTCTAACTTCATAATATGTCATTGTAAAACTATCAAAACATATCTATTGTTGTGGTAATTGTTGTGGTGGGTTTGTGGTTTTGTTTCATTCATTATTTATACATGCTGGTCTTTTTTGTCAATAACTATACATAAAATATTGATTTGTTATGTTGAAATCACATTATTTTCTGAAATTATATCTAATTAATTTTTGTGGTCGGTTACTATGGCAACGAAATATGTGTCATCAGCTTCATTTACTAAAGGGGATCATAAAAATATGTGGTTGCTAGGGATATTTTTGAAGCAATAATTTAATATGATTTTTTAAAACAATTTGGTTATTTTTAGCAAAAAAAACTTGACAGGGAAAGGGTTAATATGTATCAAAAATGTTTTCTTTTAGCTATAAAGCTATATTATAATTTTTAAGTGCTGCACTAGCATAAAAGAATTGTGTGATTTCTGTTTTGTCATAGCTCTCATTCAAGAATGCATTAAAAAGCAATAGTAAAGTACTATAGAATTCCTTCTCAGTAACTTGTCCATAATTGTTCATATTACTCCACGTATAGATAAATACTCAGGGATCTCTAACATTTACTGAAGCAATTCCTGGTGGATTTATTTTGAATAGTTCAAAAAATTTGACAAATCCATTCTTGAATAGAAGCATTCCCATGATCGCTCCTTTCTGGACCTTTCCCTCAACTATTGAGCAAGTTTGCTATTGGAATGCAACTGACTATGAGACAATACAAGAGTATCTGCATATCTTCCAAACAGAGGAAGGAAGAGTAGACTTCAATGCAACATTGCTATTCACTACACACTGGAAATATACAGCGAATGTCAACAGTTCAGTAAGTTAGGTGTCATTGAACACTTAAATTATACCAATTTGCCTTTACAATATTACTAGATTCCTTGTGAAGTATTTTGTGTATGTCAAACTCAAAGATTTCTCTAAGGTTGATTCAAATAATTATCAAACACAAAAACTCCACAAACTAATTGAAAGTCATTTTATACTACAATGACTCTGTTTATAGTTAACCTTGTGATTCTAAAGTTACCCAATTATAATGACTGCAGCTACTGATGTGCTTGTTGATAAGTTGATAGAGATAACTGATACAGGAGGAGAGGAAGCCTGGTGCACCTTGCCACGTGCGTTCAGACGACATATGGAGAGTTGCTGTAAACGGCTACGAGACAACGAGAAGCTAAACTAAAACAACACAAGTTTGCTAAGTATACTTCTGCTACCACTGCGCAATTGTTTCTGCTTGCGTATTATCGAATGGTGGGCTATTGGCGGGGAATAAATTAATGTCCGGATCTACAGGCAGTGCACATTGCTATGTGCGGCGACCCTTAAAATTACAACAATTGCTTTTATAATTACATGTGGTACAAGAAATTACAATTTTAAAAACTTTTCACAGATAGCCAAATGTGAAACCAGACTGTTACTGACTTGGGCACTATATACCATAATAAAATATGATGTCTCTATCAAATGGAATGTGATAAATACATGATCAGTGATCCCCCGTTTGTATAACACTTGTCGTGTCTTCTTTGCCATCTATCATTATTGTTTACTTTTACTAATCAAGCTACTTTCGTTTCTTCTTGCTAATCAATCACTGGCTTACACTCCATGATATCTTTAGAATATTCTTGTACTACGTGCTGAATATCTCTCTTGAACTTTAATATTGTGCCAATAACAGTTATATTTTAATTAATGTACACACACTAATAATGAAAAATGTACAACTTTTTACTTTAATGTAGGAACTGGAGGTCTAATTTTTTTAAGAAGCTCAGAAATAATCACAGCTTAAACTTAGTAGTAGTGTTTATATCAAGGCACTCCCATATTTCACTGATATTTCTGAGAACATAAACGTTATTGCATGTGTACATTAATTTAACAGTAAAACCTAACCTACATGTATCTTGGCTCAGAAATATGCTCATTGTCAAACAATTGAGCTGTCATTTACTATTAAGTCTCCTATGGCAGTACACTTCATTAGGTCAGGTTTTACCTCTGCAATTCCCTACGCAGAAACTAAAATACTGTTCAAAATTACAAAAATACGGAACTCTTCCTTACAAACCTAACAGACATCACTAAACTCCAGCAAACCCACTTAATGCAAACCTTGGTGGCCACACCTTCTTCATGTGCAGTATTGTTGTGCTTTTATTTCCATTTCTTTAGCTTGCCATTGGACACACATGACTAACTTCAGTCACTCCTCATTTATTATGCTTTTGTTCATACTAATTCAACTTAGACAGACCACAATGACATGCAACTGTTTGCGAACAAAAAACTCGTTGCATACTTCAGCACAGTTTATAGTAATAACTACTGATACTCAGAGTATTTCATTCTGAAATACTATGGCAGCAAAATAAATCAAACTCAAAAAGTAGGTAATGTGGCAGCTCACTGGTTTGAATGTGTATGAGTAATAACACGAGTAACATGATTAAAATTGTACGAGGTGAAACCGAGTGCTATTTTAATTGGTTTATAAGTGCTATCTATCCCAAATAGCATGGGTAACCCATGCTACAACTCGCTATAGTAGGCCAGCTATATGTAAAAGATCATTTGCACTGCAACTACACAGTATTTTACACTCACTATTTCTGTACTTCAGTATTAGCTTCCTCTGGAACTTCGATTTTAACCAATGGTCCACCTAATCTGTTGAAAAGATTTCGTTTAATTTGGGTAGAATTTCTGCACTAAAGAATGGCATAGTCTCCAACTACAAACAACTTGAAATATACATTTCCAAAGTGTTACATGCATGTGCAATTACCCGTACTACTTCATGTAGCTCCATGCAATTTCAATTGACTAGCTATTGTCCTCATAAATTTTTGAATGGGCAATTTACGCGTGTATTATCCTATAATTAACATGATCTATTTGTAAACCTTAAAACCAATTATCAGAGTAGTGAGCATTTTAGTTTTCATCCACATGCATATTAACATACAATTTGAAATATGTAATGATATAATGTTCGATCAAACTCTCACATATATATATTTACCACTTAAATACAGATGATACGTTACAAAATTCAGGCCATTCTATTAACAGATGGACAGAAGACACTGTCTAGGTTTCTGTACAATAATACAAACTATCTACATGAAGACAATGAGTACCTCATAGGATTCAATGCTGGAAACCATATTGATAGTATTGAGTTTGCCAGACAGAATGGTTCAATGTCGTCAGAGTTACTAGATAACTTAACAAGAACATACAGAATAGATGGTAAGTAAATCACATATACTTAAACTCCATGTAATAGTATATCTTGTACTTTGACATGATGTCCTAAATCATGTTTATTTTCGTATAGAACAGGGCAAATATGTGACTATTAAAGTTTGATATAGCTATCTGTATTATCAAGTAACAAAAGCTTAAAGCCGTGAACTACAACTAATTGAATACGTGACTTTTTACTATTGCAGCAAAAGCAAGTAGTATTAGTATAAATTTGGCAGAAAAGTGTATTTCCCTACGTATTTTGGTAAAGAAATTATAAAAATAATGAGAAGTCAGCAAATTTAATAATTATGAATAATTTTATTATTAGCTGTTTAATGTAATTTATTAATTAATTTTTGTACTTATTAGTTAAAAATGTTAACCACCTCTCTATTTTAGACTGTCTTTATAGTAGTGTCTGTCACCTAAGAATACTGTCTATATCGGTTTGTTTAGGCAAATGTATAGCTGTTGCAGGATCCTCATGCACAGAAAATTCCCACCCTGGAACTTGTTCTCCTTTTCCTGATCTTACTGCGACATCCTGTAATTGCAACGAGGGAGCCCAAGAGACTGAGGGTAACTGCACAGGTACTGTGAGATATAATAGCACAGAAAACTGTGGTATTTAGGATTAATAGCATGAAATTCATGAGAAAACATTGTGCAGGCAAAGCTGAGTGAAATTTTTCACGATAAGTGTACTATTAATATAATATTTACGTTTTCTGTGCTGGGTCGAATAAATTGAAGATTACATCATACATAAATTTCCAGCAATAATAGCCCTTTATAGGATTAAAGAAATGACCATCGCTGTTAGACTCATTCTAGTGGCCCTTCCTCTTTTAGTAGTATTTCTTAGTAACACAGCATGATTGACAGGAAGTGGTTTGTAAAAGTCAGGTGAAATAATATTCCATTAATGCAGTTGCCATTAACTTGTCTTCTGTCAGTAATACAACAATAGCTAGCAGTCCAATGATTGCAGATGCAGAGGAAATGCTACAAATAGTACATTTCACTGTACAATTGTTAAACACAAATTTTCTTTATCAGTTGCAAGGTGTAACTTAATTCTGAGCACTTTTAGACTTTCTATTTACTATTTCTGGATTGAGTAGCTCTTCTTCTTTCTCATAATGCATGCCTGGTGTCAAGGAAATTTTCGTGAAATGGTAGAGGGTTTTTTTAGGTCCAGGTCTTCCTTAGGCCTCAATGAACTAGGTCAATCTGGCATTCCCTTTGAGTATTCAAGAGCCTTTCTTAATTAAGGATGACTACTTTGGCTGATATATCAGAATATGATAGATGAGGAGCAGGAACTTGAGCTACACTTTGCAACAAAGAAAATTTGTGGTTAAATATTATAACATGGAATGTACTCCATGTAGCACTTCCCGTATCTACATTAATTGTACTGTCTTGGACTGCTGACTTATAGACTGTTCCTCTTTAAGTAGAAATTCTTAGTAACACAGCATAATTGGACCAGAAGAGGTTTGTAAAGGTGTGGTAAGTAACATCCTATAAAAGTGGTTGTAATTTACTTCCCTTCATCTGGCCACAAACTATTGAGTGATTGCGTAATCAACAGTATACAATAATGGTTCCTCATAAGATGTTTAGTGATAGCAGTCAGATACTCGAGCCATGATTAGGCTATTCATGAGTCTACTAGATATGATGCCTATATTAGAGCCCATAGAGTTATGGTAGGATGAAGTTTTTATTTGACATTATAATTATATTATTCTTGCATAAACTTTGACATTATATATATAATACTTATAGCACGAGTCAGAGTACAATATGGGAAAATATTTTACGAGCACGCAAAATATTTTCACGAGCCAAAGGCGAGTGAAAATGTGGCGTGAGAGTAAAATATCATTCCCATATTGTACGACGAGTGTGATAAGTGATTTATTGCTTCTTTGAAATTTTTCTCAATCGGTTACAATACAATTTTCATTGATTTTACTCGCTACGCGCGCGCTACAACGAGCGTACAATATAAACCGTACAATATGGGAGAATACAGAATGCTCGCGTGATGCGGAAATATTCAAGTAAAAATATCAAAGCTGCAATAAAATATATTATTGATTTTTAATAATAATAATTTTTTTTGCTCATAGCTAATTATCTTAAGACACATAATTATAGCAATAATTATTAGACTAAACTATAGGAATAATATTAACAAAACATTGTTTATAATGACAAAATGGTTTCAAAACTGATTGGTTTACTAATCCATTTATTATTTATGTATCTTGTGTAATAGCCATAGTAACTTGCACCCAAGGAGACATTAGACTTGTTGGAGGAAACTCAAGTAGTGGACGTGTTGAGATTTGCCACAACAACGTCTGGGGTACAGTTTGTGATGACTTGTGGGATAATGTGGATGCTCAAGTGGCCTGCAGACAATTGGGTTTTAGCTCTCAAGGTAAAAAATCATATAAACGTATATTAATTATTATATTATTATGTTTATAATATAATTATTATGTATATATTATAAACATAATAATATAATAATTAATATACGTTTATATTGATTTTGATTATGTTCTGTGACACTAGTGACTCAGAAATAATTACTATATGTACATATAGTAATTACTAAATTCGAGCCGGATTCATTCATAGCAGCTCTACGTCTTTCTTACACTGTAGGCAATAAACCCTCATGTTTAGATTTTGCAGGTCTATTTAGTTGGTAATCTAGTTTAAATTATGTGCTCTCTGTACCCATAAGTACATATCCGTTCGTTAGCGGATATGTTACCCCAACAACTGCTAACAGTATAACTAAATTTTTATTGGGTTTATATTGGGAAAATATACACTATGAATAAGCCATGAAAGTATTGAATATAGTCTGGACATGATGGTAATTTTTTTACAGATTGAATTCCTAATAATAATGAATTATTTTTTATTGAGAAGAAAGGAAACATAGGATTTACCTGAGTGAGCTAAATTTATTTACCATAAACGACATTATCTAGCACATTAAAAGGTAGCAGATAATTCTGTAGAACTAAATGCTGTGCACTTAACATATCTCAAGCAACAAAACTTATCAAAATTACTACTAGTACAATGTACATAATCAATAATTTTTTAGATCACAATTTGCGGTTCTCATTAATATTTTGAGGCGCATGTGTGATCAAGTACTAAAAGAAATAATGCAAGTATTATCTCACTCCGAATTTATTTGAACTACTCTGTCTATGATATTTACTTAGAATCTATTAGGCTTGTATCTTCATGCAATGACTAATCTTATTTAATAATATAAACCATTAATAGAAATCTAGTTGGCACATTGTTATCATATGGTATTCATAAAAAAATAATATGTTCTTGTAGGAGCTGTTGCCATATTCTCAGGATTCACTGATGGCACTGGCCCTATTTTGCTGGATAATGTCCAGTGTATTGGGAATGAGAGCAGCCTCATCAGCTGCACTGCTAACACAATTGGAGTTCACAACTGCACTCATGTTGAAGATGCTGGAGCCAGCTGCATGAGTATGGGTAAGTTTTCTTTTAATTCTGCTGAAGTCATACGGCT
>WLWD01004199.1_pt1 | contig 27522 bp, 19 predicted proteins | sample 6712731 | NCBI WGS metagenome assembly WLWD01 (sample SAMN12718690, study PRJNA576275) | sponge metagenome | isolation source: marine sponge | host: Mycale hentscheli | place: New Zealand: South Island, Marlborough, Capsize Point | collected 2014-11-01
ACGACTTAGGTTAGGACATGAACTAGGATAGGATAGGACATGACATTGACTTAAATATGATGAATAGGACACAAACTAGGTTACGTCATGACCTAAGTTGTGATTCATTATTTTGGTTCAATTATTCACGTTTTTTTTTTTTTCAAATTGTCATCAAAACTTCCACTTTTTACAAAAAAATTAATATCAAAAAAATATTTAGAAAAATCTGATAGTTCACTTTGTAAACAAGATATTAAAGAATGTGTGTGTGTGTGAATTTCGAAGGAAGTAGGAGGGGTTTAGTTTTGCAGGGGTGGGTAAGTGTTTTCTTGACGTTGCCGCCTTAGAATTTTGGTGGGTGTTGTTTTCTGCCCATATTTTTAGCTCATTTCGAAAAGTTTTAGATGGGCAGTATTTTGAGCTTCAAAGTAAAAAAAATAGATGATAGTAAAGTTATGACAAAAAAACACACAATTCTATGGTGAAGGCAACAATTTTGACAAGTAGGTCAGGAATCTCTGTGGTTGTCTCTATCACTATGCACAAGTACTTCCTAGAAATAATTGTGACTCCAGCACATTCAAGTCCTGCCTCCACTACTGTTTCCTGTAAGACATTGTCCTTTTTATCGTATTGGCATACCAAAATGTGGAGCTGCTAAGGGAATGAGATTTAAGAAGACCTCCTATGGTGTCCACTCAAGCCAGGAGAGTCAACCATTGGTGAGGTCCATGATGACACCGTATTGCAGAACATTCCTCTTCCACCAGCCCAGTTCATGCCACGAACAAAACTCTTGCATCAATCTTCATCTATGGAGTTGAATTTATCTTTACAATGAGATGAACTGAAATGAATTAATACTGCATATTATAGTAACCTAATTTGAGAATAGCTATGGCCACATAGTGGCTACCAGCCATTGCTGGATTATACGAGGAAGGCGAAGTTGAACATATCAATGTGTATGGTTAATTTCTCATACTCCACAGCTAAAGTTTTTGTAGCTTGCATGCGTAAACAAATATTTCACACAACTTTTTTACACTCACCAACTCTTGGTCATGCACACCTCTCTATATGCTCTCTGTCTGTGTGCCCATTCTCTGGTTACTTTGTAGCTTATCAACAATGCATACTGTAAAAGGAGATGTACGACCTGTAAGAGTTCACCGTCCGTAGCTGCGTCCTTACTCCACCAAGGAGGCGAGAAAATTCACAACTTCTCCTACAGAGCAAGAAGCTGGTTTGATGTTCCTTCCACCACCAGCTATCCCACACACTGAAGAGGTATCGTATGCTCTGTTGGTGCGTTTTCTCCATGAGCGTTCAACCAGTATAGAAGCTTCCTCCGAAAGTCCTTCGACAGTACAGCCTCTCCTGATATGAGCCATGCGGCTAGAGATGGTGTCTCCAAGGATGAGTGACTCATTGCCTGCCTCTGTGGCAGCATTCTCGGCTCCTCTATCACCATCTCCAGCAGTGTTGGAAACCAAGGCCGCGCCGTCCACACAGGAGCCACCAGCACAACCTTCACTGCCTGATGCATCACAGTCATCAATGTCCTCCCCACCAAGTTCCAAGGAGGATTCACATATGCTGCCAGACTTCTCCATTGCTGCAGAAAGGCATCCATGGCCACTGCCAGCGGATCCGGTCTCCAGCTGAAAAACACCGGGCATTGCTTCGTCAGCCTGGATGCAAACAAGTCCACCCTCAGTGACCCCCACAGTGCGTCCAGTTGCTCGAACACTGCACAATCCAGGCTCCAGTCTGACCTGTCTGTCAGTGTCCTGCACTCCTTGTTTGCCACCACATTGAGTCTGCCTGGCAAGTGCTGAGCCTGCAGCATGATGTTTCTCTCCATGCACCAGGACCAGAGATTCTTAGTCAGCGACACCAGTTTGCGGGACACTGTCCCACCCATGTGGTTGACGTAACAGACAGCCGTCATGCTGTCCAGCTTCAGCAGGACATAACATTGCTCCTGTCCTTCACAAAGGTCTTCACTGCCAGCATTGCCACCAGCAACTCCAGCCCGTTGATGTGCATGGTCGCCACCTGCTGGGACCATGGGCCACCCGTGCTGCTCTCTCCGCAACTGGCTCTCCAGCCGAGGAGCGAGGCATCTGCTTCTATTATTAAGTCTACATCGCAAGTCAGAACACTCTTACCGTTTCACTGTGACAGCTGGTGGTCCACCACTCCAGCTCCTCCAGAGAGTCCTGGGTCAGTCTAACTGTCTCCTCGTAGCCTGTTGTTCACCGTGCTCGAGACCAGCATCTGTAGGTGTCTGTAAAATAATGGCAACGAAGACACCACATGACTTGCTGCACTCATCTTCCCAATGAGTCTGGCCACTGCTCTTGCCGACATAGTCGTCAAGTGTGTCATAGATCTGGCCTCTGCACGAATCTTCTGCAGCTTCTGCTCTGGTAGGCAAACTTCCACGGAGGTTGTGTCCACCATTACGTCCAGGAACTCCATATTCTGGCTCGGCATTGTCACAGACTTCATTGCTGACATTTGCCTTGCTGCCGCCTCTTCCGAGTGCGCCAACAGCAGCATGTTGTCGATGTAGCTGACAACACGAACATTTCTCCTGGCACCTCTGAAGGAATCTCTGCCTTCAGTGCCGTAAACGTTGTCTCCATCAAGTCCAGACAATGATGGGGAGCCCGACCTGGCAGATCTGTCGGTAACCCGACTCTCTAGACTATCCCAGCGAGCGGCCAACATCACAAACATGTCCTTGACTTCTACGAGGCTGTTTGGCTCATCTGAGCTGCCAGTCGACATCAGATTTGAAGTGATCTGCTTTAGACCAAGTAAACACATGGAGCTAAAAACTTAACCAGAGAATGGGTGCGCAGACGGAGACTATATAGAGAGGTGTGCGTGACCAAGAGTTGGTGAGTATAAAATGTTGTGTGAAATGTTTGTTTATGCATGTGAGCTACAAAAACTTTAGCTGTGGAGTGTGAGAAATTGACCTTACACGTTGATATGGGAGACGGAGCCTTCCAAAGTGTAATTATATTAAACACTTAGCTAACATACTGCACTCCTGTTACTATCACTATTTTTTGTCAGCTACTTTTTGTCAGCTTTTATAACTCCTCATAATGTTATATTATTATGTGCACCTGGCAGAGCCAGGATACCTATGCACTAAGCAGGCACTGTGAGCCAAAGCCCTTTTAATCCACAAAATGGGGCTCCTCTCTGGAGGGGGTGGTGTTTCCAGTCGACACCAAATAGGTGTTCTGACAGCACATAATTGGTGGTCTGTTGAGTACGAGACTGCAGCAAGTGGTACTACTCACCAGTATAAGGGGAAAATGTTAGAGTCTTGGAAGTCGAGGGCTATCAAGCCAGTGGCCCTGGGTTCGAATCCCCACTGACAACTAGGATTCTTTCACATTTTTCCTTTGTGTGAGAAAGTTTCAGGTGACAAAGTTTCAATCTAGTTTTATGAAGGGTCAGAACTTGATAATTGTGATGTTAAAGCCTTTTTAATTCAGACCCCTTTAGGTGAGAAAGTTTCAATCTAATATTGAACACTTTTATAGTTATAAAGCTGATATTTATCTCCTTGTAACTTGTAATACTATGGTTAGCTTACAAATGAAACATCAAGTTATTGAACACGTGTTAACGTTCCTCCCTCACAACTTCAAAATTGACCTATATAACCAGTCTAAGAGGCTGTGAATTTATGACTATAAATACCTATATTATATATATATAGATGAAAATATCAATTAATGCAGAATAATTTTCTAGCTACTAGCTAGCAAGTGGCTTACACAAAAGCCGCATATTGTGTTATCCAATTATTAAGTATTATATAGACACTCTTCACGTTCAGGCTTTGGCTACTACAATTTGTTATAGTTGTGGAGAGTGACAACATAGACTTCACAAGAGGTCTATCTTGGTAGAATCTACTACCAATAAATGCATATTGAATTGTATAGTCAGAATATTGTGGCAAACAAGGATACGACAAAGCTGTATTTTAGTAGGAGTGCTGGCTGAAGTTAAATAATTGGTTATTGTACCTATTATTATCATTCATTCATTCATTCTATCCTGACTACATCTTTTCAGATATAAGATTTATAGATATTGTATCTGCAAAAAATATGCTCCTCAATATGAAACTCAATAATTCCTATTCCGGCAGTAGAATTCTGAGGCTGTAAACAGAAGACAAGTGACCACAAAGGTTGAGTTGCTAATTCTATGAATTATCTTGCACCTTAGCTGTAAGACATCCATCCTTCACACGAGGGTGCTATAAAATGGACTACTCAGCTCAGTCTCTCAGTCAGTTTGCTACAAACAGCTTCAACAAGCAGTCAGAAGTCAGTCAGCTATGGACGCCAAGAAACAGTCAGAGGAACCTAGATCATCCAGTCAGTCTCCCACCACAGGTTTACAAGAGAACATTGACTCTGCTACAGCTCAGAGTGCAGTAGCCAGCTTTCCAGAGCAGACTACGAGCCGGAGAGAACTGTAGGTATCAAGATACAAAATGACGAACTATGGAAGTCATTTTCTAAAATAGGAAATGAAATGATAGTGACTAAACCAGGAAGGTAAGTAACCATTGATAAAGAAACTGAGCAATAGTCTATATATTTGTGTTCTGCTGCAGACGTCTATTCCCAGCTCTTATGCTGAACATTCAAGGACTGAATCCCAATAGGGACTATCATATTTCCTTACGTTTTGTATCAGCTGACAACCAGCGTTACCAATACTCCAGCATGAAGTCGTTTGCTACTGGAGAATCAGAGGTTATACAAAACGAGGCCAAGCAAATCCTACCGCACCCAAACTCACCTAACACTGGGATGGTCAGGATGAAGAGGGCCATCAGCTTTAAGTCAGTGAAGATAACCCACTCCCCCAAGTCTAGAGATGGAAAATGTAAGAAAGGAAATCGTTAACCACCTGCTCAAATGTATACATTCATGTATGTTTGTAGATCCTCCTACACACAATGCACAAGTACTTCCTAGAAGTAAATTGTGGTTCCAGCACATTCAAGTCACGCCTCCATTAGCGTGTCACTGAAAGACACTACTTTTATTACTGTGTCAGCATATCAAAATGTGAAGCTGACTCAACTTAAAATTGACAACAACCCCTTTGCCAATAGATTTCGCTTTAAGAAGACCTCCGAAGGTGTCCACTTAACAACAGTCATATGGAGTGATCAACACTATTTCCAATGTATAACAGTTGTCAGCCTGTTGCTTAAACTATTGCTAGTCAATCTGAACATTAAAGAATGTCGGCCATAAATCTGATTAGAAAAGTGATCATGTATGAGGTTAGGACAAGACTTAAGCAAGGACACAATCTAGGTTAGGACATGACCTAGGTTAAGACATGACCTAGGTTTATATATGACCTAGGCTAGGAGGTAACCTAGGTTAGGACACGACCTAGGTTAAGACACAACCTAGGTTAGAACATGATTTAGGCTAAGGCATGATTTAGGTTAGGACACGACATAGGTTAGGACATGACCTAAGTTTGGACACGACCTAGGTTAGGACACGACCTAGATTAGAACACGACTTAGGTTAGGACACAACCTAGGTTAGGACATGATCTAGGTTAGGACATGACCTAAATTTGGACACGACTTAGGCTAAAACATGACCTAGGTTAGGACACAATCTTCGCTAGGATTAGGGTTTATTGGTGTGTGCTCAAAATTTTAGAATTTTTTTTTCTAAAAAAATTAGGGTAGGACATGACCAACTTTAGGACATGACTTAAATTTGGATACAACCTAGGCTAGGACAGAACTTACGTTAGGTCACGACCTAGGTGAGAACACAACCTAAGTTATAACACGATCTGCGTTAGCACATGAACTAGGTTAAAACATGACCTTGGTTAAGACACAACCTAGGTTAGAACATAACCTGGGTTAGGATATAATCTAGGTTAGGACATAATCTAGGTTAGGACATAATCTAGGTTAGGACATAATCTAGGTTAGGACGTAATCTAGGTTAGGACATAACCTGGGTTAGGATATAATCTAGGTTAGGACATAATCTAGGTTAGGACATAATCTAGGTTAGGACATAATCTAGGTTAGGACATAATCTAGGTTAGGACACGACCTAGGTTAGGACACAACATATGTTAGGATTTGAATTAGGGTAGGACATGACTAACTTTAGGACATGGCCTAAATTAGGACACATCCTAGGCTAGGACACAACCTGGGTTTGTACACAATATAGGTTAAGACACGATTTAGTTTAGGACACGATTTCGGTTAGGACGTGACCTAGGTGTTAGGACATGACCTAGGTTAATACACGACCTAGGTTTGGACTCGGCCTAGTTTGAGGCACGAACTACGTCAGGAAACAACCTAAATAATTTTTGGGGCCATTGTAATAGCTAGTTTGGTGTACAGTAATACATTCGCTTTTGCTAGTCTCCAGGCATGTGCGCCTTCAACAAAGGCAAAATTGACCTAGGTTAGGACACGACCTATGTTAGGACATGACCAAGTTTAGGACATGACCTAGGTTAGTACATGACCTAGATTAGGACATGACCTAGGTTAGGATATTACCTAGGTTAAGACACGACCTAGGTTAGGACACGACCAATGTTAGGACATGACTTAGGTTAGGACATGACCTAGGTTAGGACATGACCTAGATTAGGACATGACCTAGGTTAAAACACGACCTAGGTTAGGACATGACCTAGATTAGGACATGACCTGAGATTAAAACACGACCTTAGGTTTGGACTTAGCCTAGGTTATGACACGATTTAGGTCAGGAAACGACCTAAATAATTTTTTGGGCTTTTGTAATAGCTAGCTTGACAGTAATACCTTCGCTTTTGCTAGTCTTCAGGCATGTGTGCCTTCAACAAAGGCAAAAATGACCTAGGTTAGGACATGACCTAGGTTAGGACACGACCTAGGTTAGGACACGACCTAGGTTAGGACACGACCTAGGTTAGGACACGACCTAGGTTAGGACACGACCTAGGTTAGGACACGACCTAGGTTAGGACACGACCTAGGTTAGGACACGACCTAGGTTAGGACACGACCTAGGTTAGGACACGACCTAGGTTAGGACACGACCTAGGTTAGGACACGACCTAGGTTAGGGCACGACCTAGGTTAGGACACGACCTAGGTTAGAAAACGACCTAGGTTAGGATATTACCTAAGTTAAGACACGACCTAGGTTAGGACATGACCTAGGTTAGGACACGACCTAGGTTAGGATATTACCTAGGTTAGGACACGACCTAGGTTAGGACATGACCTAGGTTAGTACACGAACTAGGTTGGGACATGACTTAGGTTAGGACCTAACCTATAGGTTAGTTCACGACCTAGGTTAGGATATTACCTAGGTTAGGACACAACTTAGGCTAGGACAAGATATGGGTTAGGACAAAAACTTGGTTATATTATGATCTACGTTAGGACTATAGGGTTATATCTACATGCTATTTTGTTGCATTCACCAACAATTTTTTAATTTAAGCTTCAAAATATATTAGCTATAAGGAGTTATAATATTATAATGACAAAATAAAGGTGATATAAGCATAGTGATAGTTACAGAAATGTAGTATGTATGTGAGTATGTGTTTAATATGATTAGGTTGTCTAATATGAAATACTAGTAAAGTTTGTTTCAGTTCATCCAATTGTGAGGATAAATATTGCCTCCATTATTGATGTGTGAGCATTTTCCAGTATTCGTCGAGGCTGTCCCAGATACAATTTCCAATGAATATGGAAGGGCGAAGGGAGGATGGAGACCAGAGTAGCTATGATGAGCGCAGCCATTTTCTGGTATGTGAGAATTGTGAGGGACCATGTGTTGAGCTCTAGGATGTACGAGGGGCCTGAATGTGGAGAAGTGGTCTGAGGAGGACGAAGAGGAGGAAACTTTCAGTTGGCCATTGCTGAGTGGGTAGTTAGAGGTTGTGCCAGGTAGACGAGAAAATGTGGCTTCTGCAGAGGAGAAGCTCACAGGATTTGTGGGCAGAGTCGATTTTGCACATCCATTAGGCACACACAGCATGGTATGATTGGTGATGGAGCCAACACAACTGGAGCTGGGTGTGGTTTGCATTCCACTACTACGAGTTGCACTGAAATCTAAATAGAATTAATTATTTTGGAAATAGTTTTAAGCAGTTATTGCTACAAATAATTGTGAATTGCTAATTTTTCTTGAATCTGCATACATAATACAGTTCAGTTCAAGTTTGAGTAGCTATATACTGATTACTTACAAGGCAACGGTTGTGTTGGTGGCATGAAATGGGCAGGTGTAAAAGGAATGTTGTTCAGCCAGTAAGGTGAGATCATGGACTTGTCCAATGGCTGACTCTCTTGGCTTGAGTGGACACCATTAGAGAAGAGAAACCGGGTTGTTGTCAATCTTTGTCAGTTCCATATATGCTGACACATCAATAAAGGTAGAGTCTCTCAGCGGAATGCTAATTGAGTGACTTGAATGTGCTGGAGTCACCATTATTTCAAGGAAGTACTTGTGCATAGTGTGTAGGAGAATCTACAAATACAAAATATATACAAGAATAAATACTTCTCTTTTATCATGTAGCTACTCCATTTCTTACATTCCCATTTTTGGACTTGGGGAAGTGAGTTATTTTCACAGATGTGAAACTTATGGCCTTCTTCGTCCAGAACATCCCAGTGTTGGGTGAGTTTGGGTGCAGAAAAATGTGTCTGTCCTCATTCTGTACAATCTCTGGCAATCCACTTCGTGTTGGAGTATCGGTACCGCTGGTTGTCGGCTGATACAAACTTTAAAGAAAGGTTATATTCCTCATTAGGATTCAACCCTTTAATATTTAGTGATAGAGCTGGAAACAGTCGTCTGCAGTAAAATAAATAAGTATGTCGTAAGATTTGTGTCTAGTGTTTATTCATATGAAATAAATATAGCTAATGGCTAATAAATTAAAAAAAATATTACAAGAATCATGCACAATCTGTTCGTCCATGGCTACTCACCTTCCTGGTTTGGTCACTATCATTTCATTTCCTAGCTTAGAAAATGACCGCCATAGTTTGCCATTTTGTACTTCGATGTCTGTTTGATCTCGTAGACTCGTAGTCTGCTCTGGAAAGCTGGCTACTGCACTCTGAGCTGTACGCACAGCCAAGGGCCTCTTGAAATCCTCAGGGAGAGTTTGACTAGCTCAGGGAGAGTTTGACTAGATGAGCTAGGCTCCTCTGACTCTATCCTCGAGTCCTCCATAGCTGAATAACTTCTGATCGCTTGTTGTTGCTGCTTGTAGCACACTGACTGAGAGACTGAGCTGAGTAGTCCATTTTATAGCACCATCGTGTGAAGGATGGATGCCTTATAGCTAAGGTGCAAGATAATTCATAGATATAGCAACTCAACCTTTGTGGTCTCACTTGTTTGCTGTTTACAGCCTCAGAATTCTATTGCCTGAATAGGAATTAATCAAATTTCTTATTGTGGGACATAGTAGATGCAATATTATGAATAAAAAGGATTGTAGGTCAGGATCTTATGTATGAATGAATAGGTGCTAAAAATGATCATTAGGCTGCAATTAATATAAGAGTAGCTAGATCAAGCAATTACTTCCTTGTGTACATTACTGTTAGTAAACTAAATAACACATAAGAACAGATTAAAAAGAGACAGCTTTGTAAGCTCTTTGTTTAGGAGTGCAAATAGGTGGTCAGGATAGGATAAGTTGTATTAAATTGAAGTCTTGTGTTTAGAGTTATTTAAATGCTCACGTGTACTTCTCTTGGATTAAAAAAAGCAACAATAAAATGTTCCTGTCTATTAACAAATTGTACAGTTCAAATAACAGAATCACATTCCCAATTGTTGAGAAATCCATTCAAATTCTGAGGGCAGATCTGTTTTGTTTTTGTCAACTTGCTAACATTCAGAGAAACATATTTATTGTCTTCAGTCAGAACTCACACAAAACTACCACCTATGTTTCAAAACATCCGATAGTAGTCTATGTTAATTAAGGGGGGGGGGGCCTTGACAATAAAAAAAAAAGATTTTTTGACTTTTTTAAAATTTATTCTGTAGGTTGAAGTTTTCTGAAGTTGTGTCCAAAGTTTCAAATCAATTGGACATTTATTTATTTTTTTATAACTTTTTTGTCATCCTAATTACAGTACTCGCGCACCGCCCAGCAAGAATCCAATCTTTATGTTTTACTCCGTTTGTATAGCGCGTCTTTTCGCCGTACGTTCCTCGTTTACAAATGGGCAAAATGAAGCACACAGGAAGAGCTATTCAACCACGTAAACTGCACTCCCAATTGGGGCAAGTAAGTGCGAGTGACTGCGTACGCGGAGCAATAGCTTGTATTTTTGAACTTCGCGCGAGTGTTGTATTATGTCGTTGTCTCCTCAATTTCCAGTCCTAACCGGCGTTATGGGAGGCGAAAATGGAGCAAGGAAGCATTCCTGAAGCTTTCACAGAGCCGTGTTTCTAAGGAAGGCTACTCTCTACCACTGTATTGCGTCGTAGAGGTAGTGAATCCTCTCCTGAACTTCCATAGTGGTGCTTTTAGACCTCTTATTTCCTAACCTGGGTATTCCCTGACAGCTTCAGAAAACAGCAGTGTTAGGCAGGGGTTGATTTCTTGTGTACCTACAGTTGACAATGGTTCCACCACAAAGGATAGCTATTGAAGGTACTACTTATGTACCGGAGTTGTTCTTAGGAGATGAAAATTCAGTACTAAATGTGTCAAAAAGAAAGCAAACTATGCTTCCTAAAAATAATTGTGGTTCCGGCACATTCAAGTCCCGCCTCCATTACTGTTTCCCTGTGAGACATTGTCCTTATTATCGTGTCGGCATACCAAAATATGGAACTAGATTTAAGAAGACCTCCTATGGTGTCCACTCAAGCCAGGAGAGTCAGCCATTGGAGAGGTCTATGATGACAATTTACTGGCAGAACATTCCTTTTCCACCTGCCTAGTAAAAAAAAAGTAGAAGTAGTAGTAGTAGTAGTAGTTGTTGTTGTTGTTGTTGTTGTATCCAAGAAACTAGTAGTAAGAATATGGATTGTTGACATTTGTCTAGTGCTAGGGAGTAACAATGGCGCTGTAACTGCTACTTTGTGTGTCCAGGTGGCCCTCATATTCAGGGACAAGAAAGCTATGAGATTTTCTCCTTGAGCTCTTGCATTCATAGTGTGGAAGTGTTTGAGTCTACTGCACTCCTCATTGTGGAAATAGAGCCAGCAGCCAATAGAGATGTGGTGGGGGGGTAGACTAAAATACTAGCAAGAAGTTGTAGTCTACCTGGGACAGAAGCTCTTGTTTTCATACATGGCACAACGCTCACATCAAGTGCGACACTATTCTTTAGACAGAAAAATCATAAAAATTGCTTCTCTTGTCCTCTCTTCTCTTCTCTCCCCTCCCCCCACTCTCTCTTCTCTTTTCTTTTCTTCTCTCTCTTCCTTCTCCTCTCTTCTATTTTACCCCCTCCTGCTTCCCCCGTTCTTCCTCCATTCTTTTCTACCTGTTCCTTCTTCTATCACATCACATTCTCCTTTGCATCATTTTGTTGCCATACTCTTTATTTCTGGGATTGTCCATTGTCTACCAAATTGTGTTGTGGTATGCTGATGAGATCAAACAAGAGCAAAACAATCTCCTGATTGTTAATTAAAAAATAGTAGTAGTAGCAGTAGATGTAGTAGTAGTAGTAGTAGTAGTAGTAGCGGCAGTAGTAGCAGTACAGCAGCAGCAGTGACAGTAGTGGTGGTAGTAAACAGGATGATGATGATGATGATGATGATGATCAGTAATAAAAAAAAACCCAGTAATTACAAATAATTGAATAGCAATGATAATAGTAATAAGAATAATGGCAAATAATAAAAATAAAATAAAAAAATGGCAGCAACAAATGTCACTCTCTGTTCAGTTTGTCTCCGAAGAGTAACTTTGCCAAGGGGCTGGAATTCAATAAAGGGATCTCTTGGGTCCCCTACTATTCTGTCTGACAATCATCTGACAATCATCAGCACAGTAAGCAGCTGAGGTCTGAACTCTGCATTATGTATATAGATGACTTATCTTTAGGCAGATTTTGTGCTGACATTTTACGTGATCTTAGAGTGATACATTATGCAGAAGAGCTTGGGCTTGTTTTAAATAATGGCAAATCGGAGATAAATGTACATACTACTTTAGGATCTATTTGTACTTGTCTTCCAGGAGCAACAGTTGTTTTTCCTTCCAGTGCCACCTTATTGAGGTCCTTTGGGTGATGTCAATTTTATACTACTGCCATAGCACAGAAAATTAAAGGTTTGGAGATGGTGGGTGAGAGGTTGAAGTATCTGACATCTCATGACTCCCTTGCATTACTACATAACTCACTGGCCATTCCCAAACTCCAATATCTGCTTCGTACTGTGGGGCAACCCCTACAAGTAACAAGGAGTGAACCATGGAAACCAGACAGTGAACATGGAAACCAGAACACAGCAAGTCTAAGTGTTGAGCACCTAAACATTATTCTTTCTTTTGTGTCACCTCATCCTCATATAGGCAGGCAGCCAGAGACTATTTAAAGCTATTCATTTCTTTTGGGAATTCTTTTCTACGAAAACTTTGGTTGCTAAAGAATTGGTTGATCTAAGGTACATTAGTATCAAGCTTATCTTAACCAGCCCGCAAGGCAGCCATCCAAGAGTTCCACAGGTGGCAGCGAGACCTACTCAAGGGAACAGGAGAGCTAGCCCAAGTCTTTGGATGCATTGCAGTCATCCTGGCCCCTCACGTACATCTCCTTGTTTTAAGTCCTCCACCCTACAGCGCTATGACTACGTATTGAGGTCTATTGTGAGCAGTTTTGTCAACATCCATCTCTATAGTGAAGATCCCTCTTGGACTCAAGCTACTCTGCCAGTGGATTTGGGTGGTCTTGGAATACGTAGTGCTGTTAGTATTGCCCCATCTGCTTTTCTTGCCTCCAGTAATGCTTCTGCTGACTTGGTTTGGGCCATTCTTCCATCAAGTCTTGTGTCCCTTCCAGTACCAGAGATAGAAGAAGCTCTCGGAGTATGGTCCCAGGGGCATAACCAACAAAGACCAGAAAGTGTAACAGCATGCAAAAGTCATGGGACCCCATAAGCTCACATGAGATGGCGAAACGACTTCTGGAAGAGGCAAGAGATGAAGTGAGCAGGGCAAGGCTATTAGCGCCCCTGCCCCTTTTTAAACAGTTTTTTTTTTTATAAGTATAAATACCAATACAGGCAATATTATAGTTTAGCTATATTTGAACTGCATGCTGACTTAAGCTCTTCACTCATAAATTAATATTTAAATCATATACAATCAATTAAAAATTTTGCGAGTTTTGACCTAAATAAATTTGGACCCCTCTAGCGCTGGATCCACCCCTGCTACACTACTAGTCTGGCAGAGCCAGCCCCATGTAGCCAGCATGGGAGAAGGGGGGGGGGGGGGGGGGGGGGGTGTGGGAGAGCTTCTTTGAACTAACCCAGCTAAGCTGAGTTACCAACCCTAGTAGACTATAGCTGTATTTTCATTTTAAAATAAATTAGCCTACTCATGAAATATCTAGCCATATCACACTTGACTCATGTAATAAAATGAATAATTTTGCATTATACTTAATGTCAATCTCCTGCTGCAACATAATATATCATTTCTGTCTCTGTAGTGAGTTTAACACTTTCAAGCAACTGTTGGGAAGGTGAAAGTACATCATGTTTCGCTCCAGTATAATGTCAGAGAACTCATCTTGAGCTGTCCAGTGGGCCTGATATTTTGTTCTTCCAAACAGATACTTTGGTCTGAGTAAAAAATAATAATAGCTAGTAGATGTGACAGAAAATTAAAGTTATAGCTAGCAGTTTTTCTCAGTTTTAAATCATTGAAAGAATATTTAGTATTTATTGATTGAATTTTAATGTAATGATTCATAGGGGATGGCATAACTTTATAGACTTCATTAAGAACTATAGTGAATATTGAGTTCCAGCCAGTACGACAGCTGCACTTGAGTATACCTATTGATGAATCTTAAATATATTTTCAAAAATATTGTATCATAGCAGTCTGTATGTGTTTTAAAGATAGAAGTTTATTTTGTTTCAGCATACCACACATTTCAATAAAGTGTTGCTGTAAAAACCAACTCAACTTTAAGAAATTATAATGGAAAACAAAAGTATGCTTGTAAACTTAATTTAGGATCATATTTGAGTATTTATATACCTTTCAGTAATATGCATAATTTTTCCAGGAAGATAGAGTTGGTTTTGATTAGAAAGTGGAATCCTTTTTTCTCCAGTGATTGGGTCTCTGGAATGATGCATTCTTGAATCATCTATTATATTCTGTAATTCTTCCTATATACAAGTGCATTAAAACAAGTTAGGATAACACCGACACAGCTTCACCTGATGATGACAGAATGACAGAGCAACGTGATTTAGAACATTGCATACACAGCTAGATGCATAGACCTATAGCTATTTTTATATCCTTTTATGTTCACTTTATTCTATAACCAATAAGATTTGTGAATGTGGACATGATGGGAGTATATCTACTCTGACCTTATAATCACTATGTGTACTATGATAGACTCATTCACAATGCAAGATTGGAATAGGCTCTCTTAGTTACCTAGCTATGGGAGGATAATACAGTGAGCAGAGTAAATCACATGGCCACCTGGCTTGTACAGCAAGACACTCTCTGACCTCCATGCTATTTCCTATAAGAATATTTTAAACTTTCTGACAGACAATTAGGTGATTATATGAACAGACAAAGAGATGGACACTTGCCAGCCAATGAGAATAAGACACAATTAAAGGATACATACTCTATCTGATATTTCATTACACTGGAATGCTATATAGGCCATATAACATTAATAAGATTTAATTTTACTTGTAATACCTCCTAGAATGTCAAATTACCTCATCAGGCTTCACATTTAGTGACAACTCTTGGTCAATTAATATATCAGTGATGGATCTTCGTTTCGGAATAGCAGGTATGCATCTTTTACAGCAACCCATTCGAAAATATAAAGTGCTCATTATAATCTTGTACTATAACAAAGGACAAAAGACCACAGGTAAAATAAAACCAGTTAGCCGGCAATATGCACTAAGACAGCATCATTATACTGTATTGCCTTACTTTTGGTAAATTTGAAACTTCTAAGTTGTACAATGTTTTCAGGCTGAGCTGTTCAAAACTTTCCAATGTTAACCTACAGGAATGTAATTTACAGCCATTAGAAAAATACCAACTAGCTAGTGAACAACTAAACTATCACTACAACTGGTAGCATAATGAGGACTAATTTGTAAAGTTAGGATCAGTAAAAAATAACTGCATTGAGTTGATGTGAGTTTGCATAAATACTTAGAAAGCTTAAGTCCACAATCATACAAAGAAGCTGGAAGAGATAGACTACCCACACCACAGTTCACAGATAACATGACTTCGAATGTCTTCCCCTGTCCATTACCCATTACCATTTTTTTTAATTGTTAATTGAATTACTAGAACTTATTAATCCCAATTGGTTGCACGCAAAATGAGGACAGCAATCTAGTTTGAGGGATTTAAAGTACCTACAGATGTCTTTATTTGACTTCTTATTTTCACACTTTACCTTGATATGATGTCATTTTGAAAAACCACACTTGTGATGATATCACGTGATTCTAAAACTGCTGGACCACTAAAAAAAGATTATTTAATTTGAATAAAATTCACAATAATCAAGGAGTTTAACTCAAACAATTATACTTGTAATTTCTAATATATTATATAATACATCTTTTCAATTAATAAAATATCAATGTTATGTCAATATAACCTACATAAAGAAAGCAGAACCAGCCAAGCACAAACTTTTAGTATAAGGAGTATTTTTGTGTGTTCATTTATCTCACTTTGAGACAGTATTTATCTGCATTTGTGCACGCAATAAAGTATTTAAATTTAACATTACTTGATCACACATCCAGGTGGAGCATATGCAAAGCAGTGTAAATGCTTGTAATTCGATTTCATTATTAATGCAAGGAGAGCAGCAGTTCCTCCCCCAGTTGAGTGGCCACAGATAGCAAGCCTATAATTCTAGTATGTATAATTGTATGAGTGATAATATGTATTATTAAATGATTAAAACTATAAATTGTTCTAACTGGAATATTGTTAGAAAAATTAATAAGTTTAACATTTAGTAAATGGAGATTATCATAATTTCACTTTGTGGCTGATGACAATGAATATGGGAATTTGTATTGACTGCTCAATTTTCATTTGAAATGGTAATTCCAGTTCAACATTGACACAACATACGTGGTGTGCTGCTTTATGATGAGTGAGATAGCCTATATAATAGCAGGATTATATTCACTTATAGACACCTACATAGTATCATTCAAAATATTCTTATTCCATTTTTTTTTCATGTATGAGTGATGAGCTAAGGAATAGAAAACACACTATGATAGCTGCAGCTATTTCTTTGCAAACTTGTTATTCACCTCTAGTATTTTGAAGCTCAAGTATGTATTGTTAGCTCAACACACAAAAGCCGATGTATTCTCATTTACAAGCATACTTTATAAGTCAAAGTATATACTTCTTTCAACTACAAACTGAAACTAAAATGCACTTACCTTCTGACAGCCAGTGAACAGCTCACTAATGACACCTAAAGTGTAAGGGTACTCAAATTTTTATGACATGCTAAATTAGAAGTGTACTCTTATCTGAATGACACTGAAGATGATAGAGTCAATTCCTCTCAATCACATGCACTACTATTAAGCTGCACATATGTCTATATATATTCACTTATATACAACAGGTAGTATCTGGTTTCTCACTTGCAACTTGTTTTTGTACTCACTGGATGTGATTGAAATGCTTCTTCAAGAACCATTTTTTCATTAAGTGTTTCTAATATCGCAATAGCCGAATTCATCATACCCTAAAACATACGAGCAAACAAACAAACAAATATACCTACATACATACATACAAATGCATGCGTACGTGTGTGTGTACGTACATGCATGCATGCATACATACATACATACATACATACATACATACATACATACATGTACCATGGTACATTGAAACTGTCCGATCAAATTGCTCAATTCGTGGTCAATGTGTTTGATACCCACCTCTTAGGAGTTATTAAATAAACCATTCAATCAACATTAGTTTTTACTCATTGTTTATAGCCTAGAGCCATGGTATACAAGTCGGTTGCACCACTCCGTATTCGGTCGGTATGGGATTTACACTATCCTCAGGCCTTTGTCCCTCAGTTGTATAAATCCCGTACCATTCTTCATGTCGTGGTGAGACCTGTACACACATACATAATACTTACATTATGTCCATAGATAGTTTCAGTTTTCTTTCTTGTAATATAATCGTCTGCTACAGTTGGTCTAGCAGTCAGGTAGGTCACTAATCCCTAAGATTGAAACCATTGTTAAATAACTTTGTCAAATAGCATAGATTAAAGTCAATGAGAACATAATGTCGTGAGGAGTATTTTTCCTGGGTTGTGTTTAGAACATAGCTGGTGTAGTTTGTGTATTGTGACAGAAGGGCCTTGAATCCTTTAGGGACACTGTCACACTACATATAGCAGTGTCCCTATCTTGAGAGCAGACATACTATATGAGTGTCTACAATTGTGCTAGCTATTAAGAATGGTAGCTATGTTTTAAATTAGTGAGGTGCTGCACTGTTATCATGAACCACCATATGTATGTTTATTGAAATGTAGCTAAAGGCTATAAAAAAAACTTCAAACTAAATATCCAGATATGGGAGGAGCATTGACCCTGGCATTATAGTGTTAGTTCGGTGGTTGACCCGTCCCAAACTTCACTAAATGGAATCTGGTTTATCGATCATTACCCGTATCACCCTAGAAATTGAATTTTTACAGTTTTGAATTCTTTTGCGGTGCAGTTAAAACTTGAAAACTTACTGGAGTTTCATTTCTATTTGAGTTAGTGGCGGTGGTAACTCAATGCGCTCTTTGTTGTGGTTATAAGCTATACAGCAGTATTTACTTGAAAATTCATTGTCCACTAGACTAACATTATATATATATACAGAACTCATAGTATACAACTTCGCTGAATAAAGTGTTAATAGCAATAATGTAAATGAAACTATTCAAATTGTGATGCCAGTTTTGCTGATGCACACTGCTAATTTGATATTAGCACACCTCAATTTATTCTAATATGCTCAACATAAAATCAGTAACTACATACAATTACATGCTTTGATATCTGTGCATTGATTTATTACAGATGGGACGAATCTTTTTATACAGTGTTAATGAACAGATTGAACTGAGATGCTGTAGTGTAGGCCTCATAACAGATAGGTTACTGCATCTGGGGGAACTAATGCTTTTTGGGGTCCTGATATTTCTAAGACTGTTGCATCTCAAGTGCAGCTTGAGATGCAACAGTCGTAGAATAAATTGAGGTGCTAATATCAAATTAGCAGTGTGCATCAGCAAAAATGGCATCACAATTTTAATAGTTTCATTTACATTCTTGCTATTAACACTTTATTCAGCGAAGTTGAATACTATGAGTTCTGTATATATATATATATATATATATATATATATATGTCTATGTCTTCATTGTCTTCATGGACCTTTGCTACTAATGCACCTGCATGTGTTGTGAAGTTCCATGGCAATATTTAGCAACATTTCATGGTGGGGATTTGTTGAATGCAACAGAAATGATTAGCAGAAAGAGATAGTTAGGGAGGTTAAAAATGATAGAAAACAGGCACAAAGATCTACTCAAACAGCAGAAGAAAAACTGGTCAGTATACTAAAGAAAGGGAGAACACTGGCTCAAGAAGAGTTTAAAAAATCTACTTTTTTGTAGAGCATGTAAGATATGTACCAGCTATTTATGTCAAATCTAAAATTAGCTAACTTAAAATATTCTGTAGCTATAGCTTCTCTTATAGCCTAGCCCACTAACTCACTTCACTGACTTCAATGGAAACCATTTTGTAAGCTAAGGGTGTGTTTAGGTCTACTCCAAAGCTACCAACTTTGCAAGGTGCATCAATTTCTCATGTGCTATTAATATACTACATGTGCCTATATATACAGTATTATATGGACAGTCCGCTCAAATCTATCTTCCCTGATATTGTCATGTTTCACTGTACTTGCTCACAATTACTGTTCTGGCTTAAGAGTTGGCCTCTTGTCACTCCTTCTAAGAAAAAAACGCAATTTATTTCCTAAACAGAGTATATAGGAGAGTTAATGACCAGTTCATTGTTGAGTAAACTACATAGCTAATGATTATTATAATTAAAAAAATGGTTAAATAGTGGACCTACCTTCAAGGACAAGTTTCCTCTTACTGCTATCACTACTGTTTTTCTATCATGGTTGTATGCCACATAAAAAGCTTGAGAGCCCTACAAATAATGTAGTAAACAGGCACACAGTACGCAGTGATACTCAACATGTTCAATAGAGTAGTTAACACTAAATTGGTTATAAATATTCAATACACAAAGCAGCTATAGATTGAATTTATGCAGAGCATATTGTATAGAGACAGGTATATTAGTGAAGTTTATATTTATCATGGGGCACAGAAAATATAAAATAAAGGGAATGTCATCTAGCAAAGCCATATTTAGCCCTCAGTATGCAAGAAAAACTCTAGTATTAATTTTTCAGTTGAGCTTCCCTTTGCATAATTTATACAAGCTAGATAATAAAAACATGTATATTAAACTCTGAGATAATAGCATTTAATTATTCCTTAGACCTGCACTGTTGTGTACTAACTATGATTGTTACACAAGGTAATCATCAGTTTGAGCCACAATTGTTGGCTTGTCAAAATGGTTGTCATTTTTCAAAGTCATTTTATCACTAGTTGAAATGACTTTAAATGATCATTATTGATACGCTCCATGCACTATTTCTTGAAAATTTAACTGTGAAATACAAGCCTGAAATGACTTGAATGTTATTAAAACCAGGAGTGAACTGGTGGTAGTAAAAGTTTGCAGCAAAGCAAGGTCAAATTTAGTTTCAGATTACCACTTGAGTAGATTGTTGACGAACTTTAATATATAAGATAATATACTCATGTTGACTAAACTAACCTTATTGGCCAATGAAACATATATGAAGTCATTCATGTCAATCTCAGCAGTTTCAGCCATGGACTGGACAGAACTTTTACAGCATCCCTTCAGCATTGAACAACACGGACTTGAACTGAAAAATAGCAGAATGAATTCATATAATTCCATCAATTATATCGAGACCATGGTAATGCCAATATGAAGTTCAAAATGGTGGCTATTCAATGCATCCAAATATTAGTAATTAAAGCACACTTTTTTTAAACATACAGTTTTAATAGAAAGATTGTAATGTAGAGAAATAATCTACCTCCCTCATTGTTTTTGTCTTACACTCACAATAATATTTTGTTTGGAAGAAGAGGTGACAGCCAAAATTAAAAATATGTGATTTCCAATTTAAATTAGTAATTATTTGCCATTTATAATATTTATTGAACATGATGTGTTTATGTGACAAATTTTTTGTTACAAAATCTCACCTGGTACCACTGATGCAAGATAAACATGCAGGCAAACAAACTTCTCCTCTGCATGTACATGTTTTACCTCCGTATGCTGCAACTGCATACTTGGCATACTGAGCTATTTTACCAAAATGTTTCCGGGTAGCCTATAATTGAAGTCAACAATAGCAACAAATCAATGCATAACATGAGGTTGTTTATTAATGCTATCATAAATATTACTGGTTTCTGATATTCAACTTCTTTTCTTGTAATAGATGATTCATAATAGACCTGCAAATGGAAAAAATAATAGTACCGTTTAAGAACTTAGCTAAATTCAACCTTGTCATTCGTAAGTGCCCACACTCATCTCCCCACCCATCTCCCCCACACTATCCTCTGTAATCCACCTCGGCAATCATTACTGGAAGGAGGGGATTGGTAATATGCAGGAGCATCTCTTCAAGCCAATGCTTAGGTCCTACACCACTGCTAGTTCTTGCTGGCACCATCCCTGCTAGCACATCCTTGCTGCCAGCAGCTACTGCTTCCCTCCTAGCTAGCTGCTACCAATGCTAGATCTTGCTAACACACTCAGTACCCATCATTGTTAATATCCTTGCTAGTCCCTGCTAATACATCTTCTAGCACATCCTTGCTAGCCTCTGCCAGAACCTCCTGCTCTCCTCCATCCATCTTTAACCTCCTCTGCAGGTTTTCCTGATTCCCTATTTGTATTTGGGGTGTGTATGTATGCACACATCTCTAACCCACGAGTAGGACCTAACCCTTGTTGCACATTGTATGTAGCTGGAAGATGAGTGCAATGGCCCCATGTGCTATCACACTCGAAAGAGTGGAGTTATAAGTGCAGTGTTATGCGTATTACAACACAAGCATCTATTCACACATCAATACCCCTATAATCACTGATAATATGTACTTCTGGCTACACACGTACATGTGTCCTACTGCTGATTAGTGCTCAGCTCTTGTTTTTAAAATTACCACTCACTGTTAAGTGCCCATTATTTTTAAGCACCCATTTCGTTACCGTTTGGAGTTATAAATAGGGTTGCTTAACAACCTGCATTTATGGTATGTGAGAGTGCCTTACAATTATTATTATACTGCATGAAGAAAAAAAATTAAGTTGTGAATTATGTGGAGGGTATAATCTGCTCATTGTTGGAGAGGCTTACTATGATGTAAAACCTCAATATGCTAACAAAAGACAGACAGGCACACAGGCATACAGACAGACAGACAGACAGACAGACAGACAGACAGGCAGATAGACAGACAGATAGACAGACAGACAGACAGACAGACAGGCAGATAGACAGACTGGCAGGAAGACAGGCAGACAAACAGACAGACAGACAGACAGACAGACAGACAGACAGACAGACAGACAGAGACAGACAGACAGACGGACGGACAGACAGACAGACACACACACACAGACAGACAGGCAGACAAGACAGGGTTATTAACTTTATGTTTTAATATTATACCTTTTCAGATCTAATGGCACACAGAGCTATCCCCGATATAATATCAGACAAAGTATATCCTCGGAAATGTGAAAATGATTCAGCCAGAATTTCAGACACTTCTTCATAAACTTCCATATTGTATTGCCCTCTGAGTATACAGCATAGTGATCTCAATCGACATTTCCAAATTCGCCTAAGATGATCTTGTACCAATTCTTCATCATCGTCACTAGAACTGTCTTGTTCAGCTTTGGGTTTTTGCCTTTTGCCCTTCCTTATGATACAACAGCAAAACAGGCACTGAAAGTAGCCTGTATTTATTAATTATATACAAGCAAAAAATAAATTTTTTATTATTTAATAAAGTCTTAAACTCACCAATAAAAGTTAAAAAAATTAATCCATGCATGACGGATATACCAAAATTCCATAGAAGTACACCACGAGTAAATAATAAGATTTTGTGTAAGCTAGGGCAGTCAATAAGAGGGTTGAATGCCCAAAGAACACCAACAATATCCCAGATGAATTTCATCATAAACACAAGTATTTGGCAGCAAAAAAATACTGGTAGGCACTTTCGAGGTCCAGGCTTAGCTATTGTGCCTCTTGAACTGATTATTACTATAATAAGTTCATAAATAAGGAGAATGACATGGAAAACACCCAGGACAATAAGATACATTTTTAGAAGTTTTTCATCTTGGCACTCTCTAGTATTTTCAAAGAAACATAGGACAAGACCAATCATTAGCATCCTATAATCAAAGAAGGAAGTCTTATAATAAACATAAAATAAATGTGTACCTAAGAAGGATATCTTACCACAACGGCCTAGTTATTAGAGAACACCCGTACAGGAGAACAAAATCGTCACTAGCTACAGCTAGCTTCTTCTTACAAATGACCATAGGAGGCATGACTCAGGATTATTGCCAGGACAATTCGGGGCCGCGACACAATTATAACGCGGGCTTGAAAAATCTAACTTCACCGGAACCATCGGAACCGCGATCAGTCATAGTTGCTGCTTTCTCTTTTTTTTATTTTATTTTTTATTTTTTATATTTTTTATGGGTGGCTTACAGTCAAATGCTAGAACCTCACCGCTTCTTCTCCGTAGTAGCGACATACATACACAGGTTATAGATCGCTGTCTCGCGTAATGTGTCTCTGACGACCCTTTGGGTAGGGTCTGGTCACCAGAGACAGGTAGTGGCCCCGCCTACAAAAATCGTCGAAAAGTAGCGCCAGATGAGTTGTACCAACTAAAGGACATTTTGTAATTTTAGTAGCCATTGCTATTCACCTGCAGTTCAGCTGCCTATTCTATCATAAAAAATATGGTAAGCTTATTCATTCTGAACTGAAGATGATGAAGTAGTGTCAGAATATTGTTAAAACAATGTAAAAGGCAAAACAATGTAAAAGGCAAAACAATGGAAAATGTAAGGACTGAAGTGAGTTTCTTGAAAAAAAAAATTTCAATCCAGTCGGCTACCTCTAATTTCTAATAACTCAATCAATCAGCCCCCCCCCCCCCCCCCCCCCTTCGTATCTTTATATTGTTATCTCTACAATTGGTGTCTATTCAACCCTAGGTTACAGGATGCTTTGGACATCTCATGGGATTTCGAAGGGTCATTCTTGACGTGGAATCGGTAATTTCTAGATTAAGTTAGTGGACTACACACGTCTTTTTTAATTTAAAATACAACGTTTCGTCGATCGAAGTTGCTCGATCTTCTTCAGGTGGAATATAACTGAAATGGCTGGGTGATGGTTATACAGAAGTTTATAAGGAATGAGATATAATAGAGCAGTTGGTTTAATAGATGATAGAATGAGTCTGACTAGTGGGGTAAGGAATGCCAGAGTAAAATGGTTGAATAACCAATAATTAAGTCAGTAAGTAAGGAAAATAATAAATGCATAAATAAGAAATAAACTAATAAAATAAATAAGTAAACAAATAATAATAATAAAAATATGCACCTATGTGATGTTGCTCATCCATATTGGGCTGATGTTAAGTCCTTGGTCTTGGTTAAAATTTGGAAAACTTTTGATATGGATTGCCTCCTTAATTCTTCTTCTATGCCAGATGCTTTCTTTTTCTATGACAGTGCTGCCTTGCCAGTCAATTCTATGGTGTTCCTCCAGGCAGTGTTGTGCAACTGCTGACTTCTGAGTTTCAAAGTTCTTGCAACACCTCTGATGTTCAGATAGTCTAACTTTTAGTGTTCTTCCTGTCTCTCCTATATAGGAACGGTCACAATCTAAACAGGGAATGCGGTAGATAACTCCAGGGTGATTGAGGAGGTCCGGTTGTGGTTTCACATGTGAAAGAATTGATCTGAGAGTCCTCCCAGGGTGGAAGATCACCTTGATGTTATGTTTTGCAAAAATCCTTTAGACTCTTTCATTCAGTCACCAACTGCTCTATTGTATCTCATTCCTATATAAACTTCTGTATCACCATCACCCAGCCATTTCAGTTATATTCCACCTGAAGAAGATCGAGCAACTTCGATCGAAACGTTGTATTTTAAATTAAAAAAAGACGTGTGTAGTCCACTAACTTAATCTAGAAATCTCATGGGATGTCAGAATATTTTTTTTTATCTATTCTGTTGAGTAGACACCTCACAAACGAGGGATTACTGTCTGGGGATTAATATTCATCAGAAAACACTTCCCAGAGTTTTTGAGGGGCAAGGTGGAGTAATGGGTGGAAGGGAGGACAGTGAGGGAAAGGGGGGCGGGGGCTGGGTGAATGAAAGGGATGACTAATGGTAATCTTGCCACTAGATTTAAAAGATATGAAATAAATAATATTATACTCATTAGTGGAAGATCAGGTCTACTAGGCCAAAATAGTCTTGCTGATCTGGAACACAAACTCCATGCATTTGCAAAGGTCTGTGTCCTAGGCAAGGCCGTCGGAACCGCTGAGGCTGGTGAGGTTTCGGCCTCACCACTTTTTTGCCGAAGTGGGCGTGGTTTTGTTTGCGCGAGCGCTTATTATCACGTTGCTTTTTAGCTTAGGTAAAAATGGCATCAATGTTGGATTCCAAAGGTGAACTATGATTACTTAATTTTCCACACCATTGACTTTGTTTACTAAACTCAAATTAGTATTCTATTCAATTTATTCACACTTTCAATTTATATAAACTTATGGAAGTCTACCTGCATACAATGTTTTTTCTTTTTTCCTGTGTACTTTACTTTCACCACCCCACCTTGAGCATGCCTATAAAACTACCAGTCATTCAGTCATTTTTTAGTTGTTGTTCTTGTTCTAGTCGTTGTGATTACATTATATTGAAGAACCTCGTGAACTAACCTTATACCACTACCTAGCTAACCACCATTGTGAGTGTAGCCAGAGCTAAAATACAGTCAACTAGCTACTAAAGTTTTGGCTGCATTCAATCATCCATGAAGCCTAGAAAGCTGCAAGTGCCAGTAGTTGGAACAGAGCCACACCAGCCATCCTCTCCTCCATTCAAGTTCCCAAGGAGAGAATTTGGGAAGAAAAATGTTGTAAAAAGATCGTTTTGCTACGATGTCAGGTAAAAATGCTGGAGTAGTTGCTAAAGTATTAAAAGAAGAGCCTAAAGCTTTGTACACACGCTGCTATGGCCATTCATCCAGCCTTGCATGTGGAGATGCAATCAAACATTCTAAAATTATGAAAGATTCACTTGATACAACTCATGAAATCACAAAACTTATAAAGAAGTCCCCACGTAGAGTTACATTGTTTGAGAAACTGAAAAGTGAGTTGGCCCCTGATACACCTGGTGTTAGAGTTCTTTGTCCAACAGGATGGAAAGTAAGGGCAGACTCATCTTAGACAATTTTGAAGTTCTTCAAGAATTGTGGGAAGAAGCTATTGACTCAGTGAAAGACACTGAAATGAAGGCTCGTATAAATGGAGTTGCATCTCAAATGAAGACATTTGATTATTATTTTGGAATTTGTTTAGGGCATTTGATTCTTAAGCACAGATAACTTGAGCAGAGCATTGCAAAAGAGTGACGACATATCAGCATCAGAAGGTCAGGAAGTGGCCTCCATGACTTTGAAAGTTCTTAAATCTATACGTTCTGATGACATGTTTAAAGTTATTTTGGGAAAAGATTTGTAAAGAGGTTGAACATTTTAGTATTTCACCACCAGGTTTACCACGTCGTCATAAAGCTCCTTGAAGATTCGAAGAAGGAGATGCAGAGAGTGTGTTTCCTGAAACACCAGATGACTACTACAGACCTATCTACTTTGAAGCATTGGATCTCATCACCACTTCTATTACTGATCGATTTAATCGGCCTGGTTATAATTTTTTTCATAATGTTCAAAATCTTATTCTAAAAGCAGTTCAAGGACTGGATTATGAAGCTGAGTTAAAGTGTGTGGCTAATTTCTATACGACTGATTTTAATTATGAATTATTAAAAAACTCAGCTGGAGATACTGAGAGCTAATTTCACTCCAAATCAAACCTCTGTTAAAATCACTGATGTTACTGAATTCTTCAAAGCAATGACTCCAGGTCAGCGAGAACTTCTATCTGAAGTGTGTCAATTGTTTCAACTCCTACTTGTAATACCAGCAACTAATGCTGTCAGTGAAAGGTCCTTTAGTGCTTTACGAAGAGTGAAAACGTATTTGCGTTTGACAATGGCTCAAGACAGGCTGAATCACATCATGACTTTGCATATTCATTGAGGTCTTACTGATGATTTAAGCTTGATTGAAAGTGCTAACCGATTTATTCATGGAAGTGATCATAGAGAACAGATTTTTGGGAAATTTGTGGCAACAAATGTGATTGAAACTTTTTATTTGTAAACGTAAATTAAATTTTCTTGAACAATGTTTGAAACTTTTTTTAAAAATATAAATTAAATTTTCTTGGCTAATAATTGGCCGTGATTATTTGTAAATATCAATTAAATTTTCTTGACTAATATTGGCCTCACCACTTTGTATTTGCTTCCGAACCCCCTGGTCCTAGGTGATCACCATATAAGACTATAAGAATTCAATGAATACTAAGAAATGGCATATTATGCTATTGTGTTACTATGCTGGGAGCACAACCTTTTCTGATGGAGTGAGTAGATTACTATGGAAATTACTAATGTAGTGAGTGTGATACAAAAGGTAACACCTGTGTGTATGTGTGTCTAGCCAAAGAGCCACTGACTACACAGAACAATGGCAAACAAGAACTATCTTGGTGATGTTTCAGAAGTGGAAGTGCTATCTGACTCTTTATCTTCAAATTCAAGACAAAAACCCAATGCTAC
>WLWD01003409.1_pt1 | contig 27519 bp, 21 predicted proteins | sample 6712731 | NCBI WGS metagenome assembly WLWD01 (sample SAMN12718690, study PRJNA576275) | sponge metagenome | isolation source: marine sponge | host: Mycale hentscheli | place: New Zealand: South Island, Marlborough, Capsize Point | collected 2014-11-01
CACTACTGTCACTAAGCGTCTCTTGTGAATCTGGCTCATGTAATGCCTGGGGGTTCACACTACTGTCACTAAGCGTCTCTTGTGAATCTGGCTCATGTATTGCCTGGGGGTTCACACTACTGCCACTAAGCGTCTCTTGTGAATCTGGCTCATGTAATGCCTGGGGGTTCACACTACTGTCACTAAGCGTCTCTTGTGAATCTGGCTCATGTAATGCCTGGGGGTTCACACTACTGTCACTAAGCGTCTCTTGTGAATCTGGCTCATGTAAGGCCTGGGGGTTCACACTACTGTCACTAAGCGTCTCTTGTGAATCTGGCTCATGTAATGCCTGGGGGTTCACACTACTGTCACTAAGCGTGTCTTGTGAATCTGGCTCATGTAATGCCTGGGGGTTCACACTACTGTCACTAAGCGTGTCTTGTGAATCTGGCTCATGTAATGCCTGGGGGTTCACACTACTGTCACTAAGCGTCTCTTGTGAATCTGGCTCATGTATTGCCTGGGGGTTCACACTACTGTCACTAAGCGTCTCTTGTGAATCTGGCTCATGTATTGCCTGGGGGTTCACACTACTGTCACTAAGCGTGTCTTGTGAATCTGGCTCATGTAATGCCTGGGGGTTCACACTACTGTCACTAAGCGTCTCTTGTGAATCTGGCTCATGTAATGCCTGGGGGTTCACACTACTGTCACTAAGCGTCTCTTGTGAATCTGGCTCATGTAATGCCTGGGGGTTCACACTACTTTCACTAGCGTCTCTTGTGAATCTGGCTCATGTAATGCCTGGGGGTTCACACTACTTCACTAGCGTCTCTTGTGAATCTGGCTCATGTAATGCCTGGGGGTTCACACTACTGTCACTAAGCGTCTCTTGTGAATCTGGCTCATGTAATGCCTGGGGGTTCACACTACTGCCACTAAGCGTCTCTTGTGAATCTGGCTCATGTAATGCCTGGGGGTTCACACTACTGCCACTAAGCGTCTCTTGTGAATCTGGCTCATGTAATGCCTGGGGGTTCACACTACTGTCACTAAGCGTCTCTTGTGAATCTGGCTCATGTAATGCCTGGGGGTTCACACTACTGTCACTAAGCGTGTCTTGTGAATCTGGCTCATGTAATGCCTGGGGGTTCACACTACTGTCACTAAGCGTGTCTTGTGAATCTGGCTCATGTAATGCCTGGGGGTTCACACTACTGTCACTAAGCGTCTCTTGTGAATCTGGCTCATGTAATGCCTGGGGGTTCACACTACTGTCACTAAGCGTCTCTTGTGAATCTGGCTCATGTAATGCCTGGGGGTTCACACTACTGTCACTAAGCGTCTCTTGTGAATCTGGCTCATGTAATGCCTGGGGGTTCACACTACTGTCACTAAGCGTCTCTTGTGAATCTGGCTCATGTAATGCCTGGGGGTTCACACTACTGTCACTAAGCGTCTCTTGTGAATCTGGCTCATGTAATGCCTGGGGTTCACACTACTGTCACTAAGCGTCTCTTGTGAATCTGGCTCATGTAAGCCTGGGGGTTCACACTACTGTCACTAAGCGTCTCTTGTGAATCTGGCTCATGTAATGCCTGGGGGTTCACACTACTGTCACTAAGCGTCTCTTGTGAATCTGGCTCATGTAATGCCTGGGGGTTCACACTACTGTCACTAAGCGTCTCTTGTGAATCTGGCTCATGTGTGCCTGGGGGTTCACACTACTGTCACTAAGCGTCTCTTGTGAATCTGGCTCATGTAATGCCTGGGGGTTCACACTACTGTCACTAGCGTCTCTTGTGAATCTGGCTCATGTAATGCCTGGGGGTTCACACTACTGTCACTAAGCGTCTCTTGTGAATCTGGCTCATGTATTGCCTGGGGGTTCACACTAACTGTCACTAAGCGTCTCTTGTGGAATCTGGCTCATTTATTGCCTGGGGGTCACACTCTGTCACTAAGCTTCTCTTGTGAATCTGGCTCATGTTGCCTGGGGGTTCACACTACTGTCACGAAGCGTCTCTTTGAATCGGCTCATGTATGCCTGGGTGTTACACTATGTCACTATCGTCTCTGTGATCTGGGCTCAATGTTAATGCCTGGGGTTCACACTATGTCACTAACGTCTCTTGTGAATCTGCTCATTTAATGCCTGGGGGTCACACGACTGTCACTAAGCCGTCTTTGTGAATCTGCTCATGTTAAGCCTGGGGGTTCACACTACTGTCACTAAGCGTCTCTTGGAATCTGGCTCAGTAAGTCCTGGGGGTTCACCTACTTTCATAGCTCTCTTGTTGAATCCTGGCTCATGTAATGCCTGGGGGTTCACACTAACTGTCACTAAGCGTCTCTTGTTAATCTGGCTCATGTATTTTGGCCTGGGGGTTCACACTAACTGCCACTAAGCGTCTCTTGTGAACTGGCTCATGTAATGCCTGGGTCACACTATTTCACTAATCGCTCCTTGTGAATCTGGCTCATGTGATGCCTGGGGGTCACACTACTGTCACTAAGCGTCTCGTGTGAATTGGCCTCATGTAATGCCTGGGGGTTCACACTACTGTCCACTAGCGCTCTTGTGTCTGGCTCATCGTATGCCTGGGGGTTTCACACTACGTCACTAAGCGTCTCTTGTGAATTGCTCATGTCTTGCTGGGGTTCACACTACTGTCACTAAGCGTCTCTTGTGAATCTGGCTCATGTATTGCCTGGGGGTTCACACTACTGTCACTAAGCGTCTCTTGTGAATCTGGCTCATGTATTGCCTGGGGGTTCACACTACTGTCACTAAGCGTCTCTTGTGAAATCACTCTCTCTATTAGGTAAGGTGAAGATGATGGCAACATCACAAATATGTTAGTTTTTGTTTTTTAAGGGAAGCAGTAGATTTCCACTTACATTGCAGCATTAGATTGGATGGTATGATGAAAACCAGACTTAATTGAGTGTTATGGTATTTCTTGTAAGATGAGCAACCTATAACACCACACCTCTCCAGGAATCAATCTGCACAATAGTGTAATGTTGTGTGGCTATGACTTCACTGGTAGTTTTATCAGTACCTGCTAGCTACCATTTTTGTCTACTATTCTTTCTCTTTGCTAAATGTCTAGGTCACTCCAAAAAACCTAACTACATTATCAAGTAAATCGAATACTGGTACAGTCCAATCATCCCCATTCAGGGGGCCAGTCCCAAATTTGATCATTGATCCCATATATCACAATTTTATGTATCTGTGTTCCACTTTATTCCTTGTGGTTTTTCAATATTTGAGCATGGATTGTAAATACTCCCCTATCTGCTGTTCGGTTAGGTAAAGGGTTAATTACCTTTCAAGATTGACAGGAAAAAGCAATATGCTACATCTTATTGGTCCTACAAATGCTTACGCTTTACCACTCTCAAATGCTGGCACAGAAAGAGTACACTAACAACAAGCAAGGTAAATGCTAGTCTTATGAACTAGGAGCGCCTTATGATTTGCTGAAGTAAGCTAAAACTGCAGCCCTTAGCTCCAAGAACAATAGTTCAGTACAGATTTTGTTGGAATGATTTGACTATCAGTTTTATTCATATTGTAATAATCTATCGAGCACTTATATATATATAGCTGGAATGATGTCCCTATTTTGTTCCAAAATTCCACTTTTTTCGATTTTTGTCCTTCTTTGATTAGCTGGGCTGTACGTTAGACTAATTAGTCTTCCTTAAATATACCCAAGGTGCCAATTTTACTTGAACATTTCCGAACTCCATCTAGTGTGGCCAAACCCTTTACCAAACCGCCACACGTCGCGTGCCCCTCGCGTGGTGACCCCGTACCAATCAAGAGTGAGGTCAAATGAGCCACACTAATTATTGTTTTGTTTGTAGTACTCATGCCGAGGCTAAGGATGCAGCTCTATCTGAGATTTCAACTATATAGTGCAGATTGAATTCAAAGCATGGTATGGAATAGGCAGCTTAAGAGGAAAAGACTGTAAAGAGTATAGAAATTTTAAGACTCAACTTTCTACTATAGTTAAAGGAATTAGAGCCAATTTACTAATCTGGACAATGAACTCTTCAGTGTTGACCTTATCAAATTCTAAACACCGTAATGCAATAAATGGAACTGATCCTGATTGGAATAGAGCTACTATTTTGTTGAGGAGTGTCCTGACACAAATCAAGGACGGTCCTTTTTCCAATAGCAAAGATTCTTATTACATGAAGTTTGTAAGGGCTTTACAAACATAGGATTTATCACAAGTTGTTAATTTACTGGTACCTGATATTAGCAAACCTCATGATGCATCACTTGCAAATATATCTTCTGAAAGTTCTGCTTCTGTCATGAGTGGTTTGGGATCTCTTAGTATATCTGGAAGTCAGTTGATGGTTTTCTTACTAAAGGCTCAAATATTCATGGACACACCTAACATTCTGAAGTGAATATTGTATGTCAACTACAGATTTCTCCCATAACTTGGTGATCATAGAGGAGTAGGTCATCAGGTTACAAATTATGTGTGGATGCTTCACTGCGAGCATGCTCACGAAAGAGTTAAAACATACCACCCACTGTGCAGTGGTGGTCTGCTTTACCTCTCTGTTCCTTCCTTGCAGCGCTTCTGCATAGGTTGGTTCCGGGGTGCCCACAAATTTGCCCTTCCAGACGTTTGTGCAGATCTTCAATGGAACAGGAGGTAATGAGTAGCTCACCACAATGCCCCGCCCCCGCTGGCTGCTGCTAGGGTTGGTTATTGAACTCACTCAACGACATCTCAACTAGGTTGAGGGCTCCAGATCCAGTTGGGAGTGAACTCATGACATGCATACCTCTGTGTTAGGCCCTGCAGTGAAAACATCTTAAAGATAGGCATGCCTGCTAGGTTTGCTGCTGGTGGGAGTTCACTGGCAGGGTTTTTTTTAGGGGGGGGCAGGGGGGGGCATTCGCCCCCCCTAGAGGATTTTGTGCCCCCCCTTGAGCATTTGAAATGAAATTTCATTATTCTAAATAGACCTGTGTGACTATGTACTGCATTTTTTTAAATTATTATATCCATTAGTCTAATTATTAGGCAACAAACAATTTTATTTAAGCAAAATATAAGTGTATTTATACAGCAATACGTTTATACAGCAATACATTTATACAGCAATACGTCTAGTCTTTCTGTTCCAAATATCGATTACACTTTCTACAATGTCATCTGGAAGTTCTTCAGGCATTTCTATTGCTATTCTCATCAGGTGAGCTAGATTTTGTTCTCCAAGACGACTCCTTAGCCTTGTTTTGATCATCTTCATTTGGGAGAAGCTTCGTTCCACAGATGCTGTCCCAACAGGAATCGAAAGGCACACCTTGGCAAGGTCACTGAGATGGGGAAACATCTGTACAAGCATGCTGTTGGTAGCTAATTCCATCAGCAATTTCGTATTGTCTTCCTTAGGCCGAGTAGTGATGTATCTCCTGAATGTCACCCACTCTGTGCGAATGTCAGAGGAAACTAAAGCTGGCACGGTAAATTCCTCTCCCTCTACTGACTTGGCTGCAAGTTCCTTGCCGTAGTGGTCCTCAAGAACACCAAGGAATTCATCCCCATATGACGACAGATCAGGAGAGTCTTTTTGTGGTAGCTTTGAAGCGTCAAAGATACTAAATGATGCTACAATATCTTGGGAAGAAAATCTCCTCGAAATATTTTCTTTCAAGTCAGTGACGAAGGGTTTAGCCACTTTATCTTGAAAGGAAGTGATAGATTCAGAGTCAATTATTGCGATAGCTTGAAGCTCATCTTGGGCATCTAGTAGCTCCAGCACCCAATTTGCAGCAGGTAACAAAGATTCATGAAGAGTTTGCAGAGTAGAATCAACCAAACCAGAAATAGCGGTCAAGTCGAGCTTTTCTGCTTGAAGACATCTGCTTAGTTTAGCAACTTGGGGCAGCACGAAGTCAAGGAGGTAGATTGCCATCACAGTAGACTTCTTTGATAGAGCTTTGTTGAGCCCCAGTGCTTCTGGCTCATGTGTTTGCTCATAGAAGGTCTCAAGAGCAATCACAATGGAAGCATAGCTCTTTTTCACTGCCTTGACACATTGTTCATGAGCTAACCAACGGGTGTCGGGACGGTTTGGTGACCTTCAGTTCAGGTAGGTCAAGCACACGCTGTACACTCTTCAGGTGTTCTGCTCTTTTGGGAGAGTAGTGAAAAAATTTCCATAGAGTGAGCAATGTCTTGTAAACATGCTCAATTCCAGGAGTGTGGTTTGCAGCTTGAACACAAGCAAGTTGGAGTAAGTGGCAATGGCAGTGAACATAGAGAGCTCGAGGAGAATTCTTCTTGAGTCTCGCCTGGACTCCAGTTCTGACTCCAGAAAACGTTGCTGCTCCATCAAACCCCATTCCGACAAGCTTAGTAGGCTGAATACCCTTCTGCTTGAACCAGTCAGTCAAAGTGGTATAGATAGATGCAGCATCAGTTTTTTTCAATGGAATGGTGTCAAAAAAATGTTCAACGGGTTCTCCATTTTCCTCCCAACGAAAACAAAGAGAAAGCTCTTCGATTGTTGATATATCTGTGGATTCGTCAGCCATCACACTATAGAAAGGAGCCTTGCGAAGGCGTTTGAGCTGAGATTCTTCTACCCACAATCCCAGTGCCTCCAGAAAATCGGAAACAGAATCTGTAGAGGTGTAGGTAGCATTTCTTGCAGATTTTTCAGTAAATTGTTTTAAATCATCACCACAAGACACAATCAAATTAACCAGAGCAGCAAAATTGGTGGTGTGAGGAATGTGATTTCGTGCAAGGAAGTGAGTACATCGCAAAAGTGCCTTAATTCCCTTCCTGTTTCTGATCCTCTGCTCTTCTGTGACACTCCGCAGTTGCTCTAAAATGGATACTTCCTTCTTAGTAGCCAGCAATTCAGCTTCGGAACGGCGAATGTGAGTATCACTCTTTGCATGGGCACGCATCTTCTCAACCGCTTTTTTCCAATTTTTAAATGGCTTTGTAATCCATGCTCCACCTGTCTTTTGAGAAGGATGATGATCGTACTTTCGACAAGTTTTGCAGAATGCTCCGCGGTAATTTTCATCATATTCTAACCAAAGAAACTGCTTTTCCCACTTTTTGTTGTACTTCCGCTGGCCTGATTTTGTTCTATACTTCGACTTAGCTCTATAGTTAGCCGTGCTGGAAAGACTTCTTTTAGTTGGAGGTGGCTCTAGGCTTTGGCTATCAGAAGACAATGGCTCCTCATCTTCACTGCTACTACTAGTAGATGCTGGTGTAGAAGACTGCTTTGAAGTGCTTGCACTAAAGTAATGCCGAATATCCATCTTCTCAAGACTTCTTGAACTAACTAACTAAGCTACTCAAGCACAGACTTATATAGGCTGACAGGGTTGTGCCAGCATTTGCAAGCACAACTGTTGTGGTTGTGCTTGCAAGTGCTGGCCTGGCAACTGTCTCCAGTTTGTGTACAGCTATTGCAGGTGCAAACAATCATAAAAAGGTGTCAATATGACATGTCAATTACATTACTTTTCACCCTTTTTTTGCAAGGTCACTGCTATTCAAGCTGGATCATGCAGGCACACACACACTTAAGCAGGCACACACACACTTAAGCAGGCACACACACACTTAAGCAGGCACACACACACTTAAGCAGGCACACACACACTTAAGCAGGCACACACACACTTAAGCAGGCACACACACACTTAAGCAGGCACACACACACTTAAGCAGGCACACACACACTTAAGCAGGCACACACACATTAATAATTAATACAGGCACACACACAATTAATGCATGCACTCTGACACATGCATGCCCCCCCTTGCTAACAAAAATCTCTATTTTGCCCCCCCTTAGCAATTTTTCTAAAAAAATCCCTGACTGGGGTTAGAGCAGTGATGGGGTGGGGTTGCAGGTAGGTGCAAACAAGTTTATCTGTACCTGCTGCAAGGGGCCCCATTACTAAAGTACGGATCGTCTGAGCTAGACCCCACCAATCCACTGCACTCATCTCCTGCAAGGCTTCAGTTTTGATTGGGATGTGGAGAGGGTGCCACACTTCCAGAACACGCCTGTATCCGCTCCATTAGGAACCTCACCTCCTGCATGACTGGCTTCAGAGCCGACTGCACCGAGGCATTATGAGGCTTTAAAACACCCACGCTGGTCTCAGGGTCTAAACCCCCTCCCTTCCTCTCTCCCTCCCCCCCCCCCCCCCCCCCTCCTCCCAATCCAAAGATGAGAAGTCCGACAAGAGCTAAAGAGTTGCAACTTTGACCTAAATATTTTATTTTTTCACTTATTGGAGGTTCCGTGGTTACCTACCTACCCAGAACTGCACAAGGCCAGATATCCCAGGATATAACTACTTCTAGATGACTAGACATTTTCTAAGGCCTCTCCAAGTCAATGGTACTTTCCTTACTTGAATCTTCTATGTAACGTTTTCATAAATACAATAAGCATTGATGATTGTGATCATTGTTAGTTATTATTATGGTTTACTATGGGTATACCTAGAAAGTTTACATTGATAAAGCATTAATCAGTGTAAGAGAGACCCATTTAAAGTTTCCAGCAAAAAATTTCAAGGCCAGTAGAATCTGCCTATACTTCTAGAAAAGTAGTAGCTATAAATTATCCCTGTTTCCTATTTATAGTTCAGATCCTAATGGTTTATACACAGCTAATATTGCGGTCTCTATTCCACTAGCACAACTCTTTTAAACTTGGAAGACAAAAAAAAATGAGAATGCTGCAAAAAATTTAAATAAACAATTAAATGTTTGATTACGCGACGGTGCTCATTATTTGTGATGCGCACAACCAGCCGAGAGGCCAGGGATGCAGCTCTATCTGAGAGTTGAAGTGTACAGTGCGGATTGAATTCAAGTCATGACGGAATCTAGGGATTCAGGAGGCAGCTTAAGCGGAAAAGACAGTAAAGATTACAGAATTTTTAAGACTCTACTTTCTACTATGGCTAAAGGAATTGGAGCCAAAAATTTAACTATTCTGGCCACTGAACTTTTTAGCCTTAAACTCGTCACAAGTTCTGAGCACAGTGATGCAATAAATGGAACAGACCTTGTTTTGAATACTACTAATCTGTTAAGGAGTGTTCTAACACTAATCGAGACCGATCCTTTTTCTGATACCAAAGAGTCTTGCTACATGAAGTTTGTAAGGGCCTTACGAGCATCAGACTTGTCACAAATTGCTGATTTACTAGCATCTGATGACAGCAAGGCTCAAGCTTCTGACAGTGTTACTTCTGTCACCAGCGGTGTGGGCTCTCTTAGTTTATCTGGACAGTCACTTGATGGATCTCCTGCTAATGATTCAAATATTCATTCTGAAATTTCACACAAAGCTACAGGCGATAAATTTATTTCTGGTCACTATCCACGAATAAATACAGATCATTATAAATCACAACGTCTACCAACTTCAAGCCAGCAGTGCGTACATCACAGAACCCAGTTACCTTCCGTACCGTACAGTGCTCCAGACCTTGGTAATATGTGTGACATGTGTGATATTCACGAAACTGAAGCGAGCCATTATAAGAAAGTTGTGAATAACAGAGATGATGAGAAGGACTCGTTTGGAAATGTACTCGATCACTACAAAACTAAGTGCAAGCAGCAAATGTCTGAAATTAATCGGCTAGAGTCTGAAATCAAGCAACTGAAGGAAGAGAAATTTCAAATGCAGCAAGAAGTATCGCATAGCAGGCAAAAATATGAGGCACATCTTACGAACCTATCACATAAACTACGTGCCGTGAAAGAAGTCTGTGTACAATATAAGGAATTGGTATCTACGGGAGCCAAGGAAAACAAAATAAATGATGAATTACTCCAATTATTTGAATCAATCAAGCACCCATTTACATGAATTTGTACAAAGAGACAGATTCTTGAACATTATTTCTGCAAATACAGGTCTTTTTTTTCTTTTTTCTTTTTTTTTATTATGTGAAATATAACAAGCTACTGCTATGGGTGGTTTATTGGCATTTGCTCCTTTGAATCGAATCGCTAGATGTATGTGATGTCTAATGTATTTTTAATAAATGTATGAAAATACAAACTGTGTGTGGGGGCAGACTGCATATACTCACAAGTATCCAGCACTTGCCGAACCCTTACCTATAAACCAGCTTGATGGGCATCATGAGTTGATGGGCATCATGAGTTGTTGATCCCTTACCAAATATTGTAGAAATTAGTTTCATGTACATACATGTATATAGGAGGCTATTACATTATTATTGTTATAAGTGAGCCTTTCTGTAGTTGTTCATACATTATTATCTCATTGCCTGAGGATTAATTTAAGAGGCAATTGTACCAAATTTTGAATTATAACTCCATAGTGGATTCAGATAGCTAAGTGTATACCAAGTATATTATCACATACAACATTGGTATTTGTTATGATTTAGAATTAATCATGGAATTGTTGCAATCATTAACTCAATTATTTTATTATACCAGTATCAAAATAACACAATTAGAATAGCAGGTGAAGCTCCATTTGCTGCTTTGTACCCCATCTATTGCACATGCTCTGTTCACATTCTATCAAAAGCATGAACTTGAATTTATAGTAATGACCATTTTAGCTTATCTGAGCATCTGTGTGTGCATTAAATGTTTGTGTGAGTGTGTGTGTATTGTGTGCGTGTGTGTATGCATAGTGTGTGTGTGTGTGTGTGTGTGTATGTGTGTGTACATGTGTGTGTGTATGCATGGTATGTGTGGTGTAGTGGTTGTGTCCTTGGCTAAGGGCCTGAGGTCGTGAGTTCAAGCCCAACTCAGGCAATTTTCCATCTGATTTTCCATCTGCCTCCCACCAGCCCCACCAGTCCACCCAGCTGTGATTGGGTACCTGGCACTTGCTGGGGTGCAAATTCAAGGCCTTTTCTCATGAATCAGCAATGGTCCAGGTGGGACTTCGGGTGCCCACACCACTTGCAGTGAGGAAAGGCCTGTTCTCTTGTGAGTTCCTAGCCCGGCTCCAGGAGCTTTGCTTGCATGGGTCACAGTACCTGCTCAGTGCACAGGCATCCTGGCTCTTTCAGGTGCGCATTGACCGCCTAGCAAGAGAATTTGCATTTGCATTGTGTGTTAAGAATGAGTGGAAAGGACAATTACCATAGACATAACTATCTCTAGTAATAGCTTATGTTCTATATATTTGAAGTTCTTGCAAACTTCATGCTGGTACATATCCCAAGATATTTAATAGATGTTTCCTGCAGGGTTCGCTACTGCAATGATATGGTTGAGCTCACAGTCATCTCAGTTTGTGATACAGAGCCAACATCACCGGATGCTGTCATTCATCAAACAGTTGATCAAGTTGCTTGCGACCAATGAACCTTATGCGACCCTAACGGAAAAGATTCCATTAAGGGTTCGAACAGATGAATCTATTTATAAATGACCGTACAATCCTTGTCTGTTGCTAATTATGTTTTTGCTATACTGACTCGTCTCTTCGTTCACTTCATGCCTGATCACTAGCTACAGGGGTACGTGCCTATACACGGGATTCTCATTAGCTGGCTGACACAATTTCCCAGAAAACATTAAATTCAAATTAAAAATTAAAAATTAAATAATGTGTGGCCCACATCACTGCTCGGTAATGACTTGTATTGGGGTAATTAGGTGTTGGGTCCAGGGGCTTGCTAGCCTTTATGACTAGTGGAATTTAATTAAATTTTAAGATACTATGCATGGTGTTACGTCTTTACTTCACAATGTTCTAACAGACTTTTATCATTCCATCTTTCCCTTCAAACAACTATAGTGTATCAGATACGGTTAAAACAAAAAGCACGACATTTTTTCTGTGACGAGCTTTTGGCATTTTCTATACTCCACCGTCTGTCTTTGATTCTTTTAACTATATCTAGTGAAAGCTTACTGTTGAGTGTTCCATCCACTATTTATAAATTAGTGACACGCTGAGGTGGTTATTCGTTCTAACTTAAAAGGAGGTCAGGGTGCACCCACACTTTGTACCACCGGTGTGCTTGAGAAGCACAATGATTCAAACATTAGTCTCGTAACAATCCTAGTTGCTACTCATACGGCAAAATGAAATGATCTCATATAAACATATCTATGACCAAATACACACCACATTCAGCAAAAGTTGATTTAAGAAATCAAAATGAAATTCATTTTACCGGACTTAATCTAAGCTACCTTCAAAAACATCAAAACTGGAGAATTAGATTTACCACAGATTACATCAAAAAGGACACAAGTGTTGAGGTTACGTGACAAGAACCCACTAAGTTGCTGTCTCTGCAAAGTGTGAGTGAGAGAGTGAGTGATCCACCTGTAGCTGCAGGACATTAATGTAATAATTAATTACTATAATCTCACTGCAGCCCAGAGCTCTCACGAAGGCTTCCACAACTGAAGAAAGATAATGAACTATTGTATGATTTTCGTAATTTGCTCGCAGTCTTTGGGAATTTTGTTAATTGTTTACGCTCTGATTGTCCGTAAGGAAACTTTATAAAGTTTCCTGCGACACCTGTCTGCTCATGTGGTCCACACAAGATGGCGACCCAAGTGCTCGACTGTTGACTTTATATGGAAAGGGTTTTGGGTTTCTAATTAATTGGGAGGCCACGCCACAATCCTGGTGCGCTAATTGCTGCGTTGTGACAGAAGTATGCCTTACTCCGGCTGTGTTATTGTAGCAAGGGATAGCTGCTTTATCCTCGTTTTTCTATAAGGGCATATCGGCAGAGTTATCATAGCTGTACGAATACAACAGAAGTATATGCTATATATTTGAATGGCTGATCTTTTTTTTTTTTTTTTTTTTTTTTTTGTAGTGTTGTTTGTGATCTTAGTTGCTTATGACATACTCCGGGTGACCAACTGTAGTCGTACTCTCAGTGACAATAATGTTTAAAAGTATTCATTAAACTTAATTCAAAGTATTGTTTTTTCTGTTTTTTGTTTTTTGTTTGTTTGCTTGTTTTGTTTTATGTTGTATTTTATTTGAGTCTGTTCTCGTCATTCAATGCATCGTTATACTTAACTTCTATGATTAATTTTAAATTGATTTATTATACCGGCTAATAGAAGAAATGATACACATGTTAATCACTAGGTCAAATAAAATAATATACAAAACATTTAGCTATGACTTTGAAGCCATAACTAATTACATACCTTTTCCTAACACCCTCTCTCCACCTCCTCCATCACACTTCAAGTCTTACCATGCACCATGGTATTCAGTGTTTATGCATTCCCTTCTATCTGAGTATCTATTGGCTACAATCCTCCCTCCACCCACCCCCCTGCCCTTTCCACTAACCCCCACCTCTCTCATCCCATAGGTCTATATGAGGCACAAGTAAGATTCTAGCTTGCTCTGATGTGTGTTGGGTTGACATAACAGAACTATCCCCCCACTAGCTCCACGCCCCACTCGAGTTGACACTTTAAACACTACATAGCCATTACATGGCAATGCAGCTCATCCTAGGGCACTAGCAGGGACATTCGGCTCTCATAATGGAATAGGGAGATGGCATGTAGGTAGGGGAGCTGGGGGAAGATGAAGAAAAGGGAGGGGGAGGGGAGGAGAGAGAGAGAGAGAGGCAGTTACATTATGTCACTTCAAAAGCTCAAAAATGATTTATAACATTGTACAAATTGAATTAAATTTTATTCATGGCAAATGGAACGCTATACTCCACTTATTTAACTTATAGCTAGCTAATACAAGAATTATCACTCTCATTGATGGGGCGCATGGTAACTTACGGTTTAAATAATAACTACAGCTGTTGCTGTGTTTCTACAGTTGCACTAACTGTACCATCACAGCTAGAGAGATGATGTAATACCATAGAACACACACACACACACACACACACACACACATACATACGTACATACACCTTCAACTTGATGGCTGTGATAGCAGCATGAGATAGTGTCTATAGTGTTTATCCTTCACAAGAACATTTCCTATATCTGGTGAGTCCCCATCTCGTCTTCCGCATGCATACTTCAGAAGTTCATCTCTTTAGTATACATGCTCACACACACACACACACACACATACACACACACACACACACTCACACACACACACACACACACACACATACACACACAGAGTCACATTTGAGAGGATACAATTTCTGGTATATCAGAGACAGACCTATCCAAAACTAAATAAATTTACAGCACCGAGACTTAAAAGTTTTTTCTACTTTCAAATGTAACATTATTAAGTTTTTATAATTACTCTTTGGAGAAGACATCAGGTTGAGAAGTGGTACTTCCTTATTTAATTAAGAAATTGATTATAACAATTATCGCTTAACTTACAAACCTCACCACTTCCAAGATCACTGGATCCAGAGTCCCACTCGAGTTTCCATTCCAAAGAACTGATGAAATCCGTCACTACACTAGCATAGAAAATATTCAATGAACTATTCTGAAAAAAGGTAAAATGTATAATTATTATATATAATATAATATATATATATTCATCTTCTGACACCATTTATCTAGAAAACACCAATATTTCTTGACTACATACTAGTAATTGCCCACAAGCTAATGCAGTGCTATAAAGCAAACCATCAGTGAAAACTAGCACGTATTTATAGCATGGGTAAATGGTAATTAAAAAAAAAAATCCTTACTAAGTATTTTTGGAACAAATATGCACGCGGCTGATCTGAATACCTGCACAGAGAAGCCTGCACATTTGGACTTCTGCATTGCTGGGTAAGGATGACAAACAAGACAAAAATTATTGACAGCATGTTTTCTAGGAAGTTCTTGAAGGACATTTAGTCTGTCTCTTGAGAAGAGCACTTCTCTGTTCCTCTACAGCTTCTAAGGTTTCATGTTTGGAAGGCGTAATATTATTCATGAATTTAACATGTGGCTACTTTGTGTCAAAAATGTACGTTGCTCCAATAAAAAAAATCTTAGAAGCATATTTGACTTGCAGCATAAGTATCCTCATCTAAGACAACAATTATTTTCTTCCTGATAATTTGGTAAAAAGACTAAAAGAAGCAACTGAATTTGTGCAAGTCAATGTATAATATTATAATCCTTGTATATTTAACCCAACTAGCTAAACTCTCAATACAGATTACAGTTTATTACTGATCCAAACACATATCAGAAGGAGATGTATCAGAACCAGAAATTAATTTTTACATTAATCCAAAATTAATGTCATTTAACAGTTCCACATAAACAAAAGTCATAGCTGAGAACTGCATGTGTGTGTGTGTGTGTGTGTGTGTGTGTGTGTGTGTGTGTGTGTGTGTGTATGTGTGTGTGTATGCATGTGTTGCTGTATGGTGTAGTGGTTGTGTCCTTGGCTCAGGGCCTGAGGTCCTGAGTTTGAGCCCCACTGGGAAATCTGGCTTTCCATCTGCCTCCCACCAACCCCACCAGTCCACCCAGCTGTGATGGGTACCTGGCATTTGCTGGGGTGCAAATTCAAGGCCTTTTCTCATGATGGTCCAGGTGGAACTTCAGGTGCCTACACCACTTGCTGTGAGGAAAGGTCTGTTATCCTGCGAGTTCTTAGCCCGGCTCCAGGAGCTTTGCTTGGACAGCTCATGCCTGCTTAGTGCACAGGCATCCTGGCTCTGCCAGGTGCGCATGACCACCTAGCGGCAGCAAAAGAAATTGCATTTGTGTGTGTGTGTGTGTGTAGAGTAGCCTTAATTCACAGCACAGCTAGCTACTCCTTCTCTATCTTAATGAGTGATCTAATGGCACCTTTCTACTGTTCATCAATAGAATTTGTTTGTACACATTAAGAACCCTGGGCATAGAAGCAGACAGACCGTGAACTAGATGAATCAATTCGTTTGTATTCTTACATATCGATGACGATTTGAGACGTCCTAGAAAAATAATAATTTCAATATAATCAAATAATTCAACCTTGAGCCCTTCCACCTCCGCACTCATACACACATTCACACAATCATTTCCACAATGTAAAATGATACTTCAGTGTAAGTCTTGCTGCCTGCCTTTCAGATAACCAGCCAATGAAGAGTTCTCTTCTAGCCGCAGACAGGCGACTACACCAGTGAAATCTACACCTTTTCATCCAGAGTTCAATTTCTTGAGGTCTCGGGGAAACAAATATGGTCATCTATATGAGCCTTCTCTTGTGTCATCTAAGTGTAAAGGTCATAGTTTGCACCGATATAGTCTCTAGCTGGATGAAGCCAGTCATACTTACTTCCTAACATTATAAATTAGTTACGTTCATTTTCAATTGTTTTCAAATGTATATAGCTAGCTATTAATAATTAGGCTAAGAAATTGTGAAATATATTATATATATATTATTGTAATTACAGTTAATCTAAGACATAATGACCTCATCAGTGGGAAAAGAAAATTATTAATTATATCTAATTGACAAATGATTTCATTAATTCTTTTATTAATTTTACTTATGTTTTATACATTTGCATAGTAACTTGACAACTGACATGTTTACTTGCATTGTGTTAAAATTGTTCTAGCTGAGACCTGCACATGTGCAGTTGTGTAAGGCAAGTGTATTGCCAGCTGATGTCGGGGAAGGCAGAGAGAGAGAGAGAGCAAGTGTGATTAACACATTGTCACCTCTGCAGCTGCTAATGATACACACATTGACACCTCCTTCTGGGTCAATCCAAGCATTTACAGTTGGTTCTGGAACCATTATTGAATAACTAGCAACATTCCTTGATTCTGAAATTAAATATTAAAGTTTATTACCATGTGTGTTACTTTTGCAGCAGATTATAGATTGCAATACAACTGCAAACTTCTACTACCTTGAGAATCATAATAAAGTGATTTCTCCTTCATTTTGCTGCTTTTTTTTTTTTCTTTTTTTTTTTTTTTTTTGTTAGTTGTGGTTGTTTTTGTTTGTGAAAGATGCCAGATGCCCAAAAAGTTCTGAGTGGATGGAACTGACTCGATAGTTACAGAATGTTAATTAAATTGCCTACTTTATTGCCGTGGGACACAACTAGTTAATGCCCTATACGGCCTCCGGGCTATACAGAGTGACCACAGCCACTGCTGGGATCCTCACTAATTGACTTATCTGGAATGATTAGCACCGGAGCTTTCGGTAAGATTAGGAGCTGCGGCAGGTCCCTGTATGGGATATTTGCCAAACTTGGTTGGCTTTATAAGGCTGTGAAGAATGTGGCGGTGTAGGGGTGTGGTTTATGAGATCACTTCAAGTATTACCGTTTTTGTAGCGACCGATCCTTTCAAATGGAACATTTCCACCTTAAAGAGAAGTTACAAGACGTGAAAAGAATGAATGCAAGCAAAGCATTCCTTTTTGACATCTCTGTCTTTCTATTAACAATCTCCACTAATGTACTAATTCAAGGTGATAGATTATGAGTCATAGAGTTTATTTATTTTGATTCACTTTATGTTAGGGTAACTTCTCATCATAGCAGTATTGGTAATTCATCATAGTCAGCTCCATCGAAGATTTCTATACATGTATTGTCAAGAGTCATTCCTTCTCTAAAACAAACATCTGTGCAATGATGCTGATAGATGATGATGATGATGATGGTGATGATGATGATGATGATGATGATGATTATGGTGATGATGATGGTGGTGATGATGATGATGATGATGATGGTGATGATGATGATGATGATGATGATGATGATGATGATGATGATGATGATGATGATGATGATGATGATGGTGATGATGACGATGATGATGGTGATGATGGTGATGATGACGATGATGATGATGATGATGATGATGATGATGATGATGATGATGATGATGATGATGTTGATTATGATAATAATGATGAAAGTTATAGCAAGAAGAATAAATATTACTCGTGCCAATAGCTACTACCGACAGACTTGTGATATTTCACAGTATTCAATGCATAATCTATATTTATCATGCACTGAACTCAGGGAACACAATAACACTTGTAGAATGCCAAAGGGGATGTGATATGGTAAATGGGGTAGTTTAATCTCTATGGGAGTCCAGTAGTCCAGTAGATGATAATACCTAATGCCAATACAAATGTGACAATGTTACTAATACTGCTATACTAAGAACGTCTGGAAACACAGTCAGTGTTATGTAATATACGGCATGCTCAGTTGCTCTAGCTAATGGACTCAATAAGCGTCTATAACAGCACACTTCTGCGCACATCAAATGGATAATTTATCTGATAATAACCCTGGTGTGACCTTAATCAAAGTATTTTGTTCATGTTATATCACTGAATTAAATGTCGATCCTTACAAAGGCATGTACACAAACTCTTCTTTTATAAATCAATTTTATCATCTCAGAGCTAGATGTTATCTTGCCTAGCTATGCAGGTGTCTATCCAGGATAAAAGGCCTCCAAGTGCCGGCAAGATGCCGCCAAATCTTGATTCATGTGGTTACTGCATTCTTGTGAAGAGGTCACTTCCAGCCACTTGGCTACGTCAGCAATGGACCCAGGACAGATCTGTTCCAGTGGTCTGTTGCTAGGAAACCTTAGCTCTGCACCGAGATGTTAATTAAGAAGTTGTTATTGTTTTATTCTAAGAGGATGTCTTGGTGTGCAGTGTGTGTTCGGTCTTCTTCAGGAAAAACAAAATCAAGCTGAGGTAAAGTATATATAGGTGAAACAACTAGAAGGCTTGAGCAGAGAGTGAGAGAACATAAGGATGCTTGTAAGAGAGGTGATGAGAAGGTTTCAGCCATTGCTGAACATGCTTGGCAGCAGCATCACCCCATTAAATGGGAAGAGGTAAGAGTTGTAGACAGAGCCAGTAAGAATCGTGAGTTGAAAATTAAGGAAGCTCTACAACAAGTTTAACAGAGACATAGGTTTAGAGCTTCCAGGTTGACTTCAGCAAGAGGTCGAAACGTCGAGTTAAGTTTTAATTAACAATATTGGCTGCTAGAACAAGAAAATTTGCCAAGAATGACTGAATCATATGAAGAAAAGTAATTTATCTAAGCAGAGTGAGTGCATTAGCTGATGTGTGCAATTTCAGCGGAAAAGATCACAATACAAGATTATAAGGACATTAAGCTATCCAAATGAACATTACTGACTAGCATTTATGTTGATACATATAATATATGCACTTACACAAATCATGTAATTCTTCTCAACGATACCTTGCTGTTTATATGGCTATATTGAAATTTCTATGTGAGCAAACCGACGTGAAAGCCTGCTAGCTACAACCCTTAAAATAAGAATCTTAGGTAAGTTTCTTACTCCATATTAATGGAGGATGCCCACACAAGACTCTATCCATGAAGGTGCTAGCGAGATAGCCACAATGTATCCAATGTCACTCGGAGTTCACTAGAGAAGGATCATTTCATTGACTCCCACTACTTCTCTCTGTTTGTTAGGAATTTGTTGCCTAATTTGCGTTCTCGTGCCGTGTTATCCGACACATGCAGTCTCACGCACACACACGTGGATACAAATCTGCAATCACACACATACTCTCTCACACACACACATACACACAAGCCTTGTGTATCTGACTGACCACCCAGACTGGAGAGAGAGAGACTGTACACGTACTGATGGAGGAGGGGGACATTGGCACAGTGATCCAGTTCCCTGGTGACATCCACACTAACAAATATTTACAAACAAGGATACTCTAAGTGACAAACGACAACCGTAATGGGCATGGAAAACAACATTGAAAGACTACTAAGCTAGATTAATTCTGTGTGTGTGTATGTGGGGGGGGGGGGGGGGGGGGGGGGATAATCGAGTGTGAGTAGAGTTCATAATGAAATCATTTGAGAAGTATATTCATTCTCGTAAAACTTTTTTAAAAATATATATTTTTTGTATGTGTGCTTACCCGTGGATATAAGAATGAAACATATAGGAGTGTGTGTGTGTGTGTGTGTGTGTGTGTGTGTGTCAGGCGCTGCAGGAATGGATGTGACTTTATATGTACTTTAGTGAACAAAAGGATCTTGACAGAAGCCATTTCTGACCTTTGAATTCAGTCACTTCTAGCTTTCCATGGAAGTGCTTCAGAACTGTTTAATACATGAATACATGTGCTATCATTATTTATAACCGTCTCTGGCAGTATGATTGTAAATCGTGATCAGGTCAAGAGAGATCCATTGCTTGGAACTACCATGTTAGCTACTATGGTTTCAACGTCATGTTATATGCTGGTGGTATTATTATAGTCTTAAAATCCAACTAAGAAAAGTCACAGTTAACTTGTAGAGGTGCTGAAGATGAGAATAATAGGTTTGAGAAAGTCCCTATACATTGTTTTATTCTAGAATAATGAGAAAGGATATTAGCAATGATGTTATAAGTATGAGGTATGTACATAAACAAGTTCTTGCATCACAAAGTTGATGGAGATTGAAAATAGTTGCCTGTGCATTGGGTGCTAAAGAAGTATAATATATTATGTATAATAATATAATGGGGACATATTCATGTAAAGTATTTTCAGTAGCCAAAGGCAAATAAAAATATAAGCGTGAAAATGAAATGTCATCCCAATATTGTACGTCGAGACTTATAAACTGTGTTATAGCTACCTCAGCCATGCTTCTAAAATTCAGTTATCCACAACTGTGCACAGGCACATTATTGAAGCATTCAATGCAGTGTTCAGTATAAGAAAATATTGAACTCTTGTGTGATGTGAATATACTCAAGGAAATATTTCGAAATTTTGACTGTGTTATTGATTTTGAGGTCTGCATAGTTCTTTTTTGTACACGGTTATATACACCAAATAGTTTGTTGAGCTAATACGTCAGTGCAAACAATGTTATGCACAATTACACTTGTATACCTCACTGATTGAATCGATCACCCAAACATAAAAGAAAGGTCTATCATAGAGACTGTCACTATGACAATTTTTTAAAATGCCCACTCTCTTTCTCCGTTCAGCTATGTTCACTGATAGTATGTCAAACCTATGAAGTCTTTAAGATAAGAAACTCGTTTCAGTAAATATAGAACCGAATTGCTAACTCAAATAGAAAAGCTAGCTCATGCTATGTGTGTTTCCCACTATTGTGTTATAATAGCGAATAATTGACTATAGTAGGTATAAACGGTGTGTGCTTTTTTATGCTTAGTAGCCCAGAGGAGGATCCAGACGGGGGTGGGGTGGGACAAGGGACCAGGGCCAAACTTTATTGAAAAATTATGATGAACTAGGTTACCAATATAGGCAGAATGCTAATTTATGCTCTTCATTGATGATGTCCAAATCATTTACATACTGTATTAAATTTCATAAATTTTGACCTAAATTATATTTGCGCCATTGGCGCTGTTTACTTCCCTGTAGCCATGTATAGTTACATGGCTTGTGTGCTGAGTTCGTGTGTGTGTGATATTGTAGTGCTGAGGACTTTTTAACCCTGAAATTGCTGTAGCAACAAACTGCTTATAGGAACGGTTGCTATGCAGACTGATACCAGAACAAATTGGACTAATGGACCTGATTTCTAAGTGATACACATGAAAGTACATTCATATGCACATAGTACATGTCATGTTGCATGTTAATGTAGTTCCTTAGCTATGTATACAAGTAGTGAGGCTATACTTAATTACCTCTCTTACTGGGGATAAAAACCTTGTAATACGAACTTAGCCTCATATGTAGGAGACTTGGAATCCTAAGATTCATTTACCAATTTACTTGGCCCACAAACCACTTAGGATTCCGTAACCCATCTCTTCTCCACTTTTCCCCACCACCGCCACAAACTTTTCGAATAACGGTCGGTTTCCAGGGCTCATACGCATGCGCTAAGTATGACTGATCTCACATTTTATTTCCGGGCTTATAGAATTTTAATTAATTGTGAAAATGGAGCTGCCTGGTTATCTATAATAGTTGTTAAAACTCCAGCGGAGAGGAAATAGCCACTCTAAATCTGTAGTGAGTGAATAAGTAACGAGTTTAGCTGTTAGTTTGGAGTCATGTCTTGTCGACCAGCGGTGATGCCTCAAACCAAGTCTTACTTGGTGAGGCGGCTAGACGGAGTGGAACAAGAAGTTACACTTTTGAGGAAAGCTACGGGAGCGGACTGTCTTGATAAGGTTAGCCTTTGCACGCATAGCTAGTTAAAAAAAAAGCCTTGAGTAGGAACCCACGTTATAGCAGCGGCAGAAAGTAGCTATCGTTAACCTTAAAAGCACACCTTACGTTAGCACTTCAGTTGTTAAGTATTACATAGCGAATGGGTGCTCTGGCCGAGAATCTCGCAGCTAGCTAAGAAATTAGTTTACCTAACATTGTGTCATCATCCTTTTGGTCTTTCAGCTGATACAATGTAGCTAGCTATTATGGTCGATAGCTCAAACGGTATTACTTGGTATCATTAGCTATATTATAAGCTATACTATACTGCTGGTGAGTTGGCTGTATCAGTTATGTGATTTTATGAGAAGTTCTGAGTGGGAGAGGTAGCTAGATCAGTCAGCTGGACGAGTTTAACTGGCTCTGGTATTCATAGTTGATAATTCCCACTGGTGCCTAGTTTTAGTAGTACCAATTGACTTAAAGGTGTGTATGTGCATGAGTGCGCGTGTTGCTGGCAGGGCATGTTGAGGTGGGAGACAGTGTAGTGAATAGACAGTGAAGTGGTATGATGCAGGTGAACGATAGCTGAAGTGTGTGATTGGTCACCCAATAATTAGAATACAGACAGTTAACTATTACCATCTTATGGAGAAGTGTTTGTATTCTAATTCTCTTCAATTTATTTTAAAATATATCCAGAATTTTCTCAATATATGTAGTTTTCCTGTACAGCCATTTTATTGTAGGTGCTTATTTTATACATGTAAGTAATTAACCTTCTTTCCCGTGTTGCTAGGCATGCAAGGCCATTGGAACGCTGGAAAAGGACTACTTTGGTCTTCGGTTCTTGGACAAAAATGGAGAATACCACTGGGTGAACTTGCGGAACCCATTGTACGAGCAACTTAACCCTAGCAACAGGCCCGTGCTAGACATGAAGGTGAAGTACTTCATCAAGCCTCAGAAGATCCTGCAACCAGTCACAAGGTAAATTAGCGTTTCTGCAGGAGAAAGTTGGTATGGAACATGTACATGTACATTATCTAGAGGTTCTACATTGTACATTATCTAGAGGTTCTACATTGTACATTATCTAGAGGTTCTACATTGTACATTATCTAGAGGTTCTACATTGTGCTAGTCAGGTTAGCTTCTCTAACGAAAAACGAAATCCATACCAAGTGCCTACTGAGGACAGGAATTAAGGGACCTTTTTCGTTTTGCCAGAAATTACAACTATTTAATGAAGTTGGAAATGTTTTGAGCAACACAGTTGGTGGGCCTATTGCATTCATACAAATCAGTGCAGTTTCTCCCTCCTCTCTCTCTCTCTCACCTCCTCCCCCTATCTTCAGAGTTTAATCTGGTTAAATAGTTTATTGTTTCATTAGGTATTAATTGGCTTCCCGGGTAGAGTTAAGTGATGTGGCAAGGGCATGTGTCTCACCCACAACACACATGCCCCATCTTGGTTGTTTGGGGGATTTCGTTGGCTGGGACTCTCCGGTATCAGCCCCTCACTCCCTCTCTCTCTCTCTCTCCCTCTGTCTAAGTGGGGAGATCAAGGATCTATTTGTTGTATCTCAGCAGTCCTTGTATAGGTGGAGTGAGTTCCTGCTATTTGCTATTTACAACTGGGCCTTGTCAAGTTGGCTCCCTTTGAAGTTATTGGGTTTTTCTTGGGAGAAAGGAAGGGAGAGGAGTTCTCTGCCATATTCTCTATGCGAAAAGATTTTTTTACGGCCTAGTTCAGTTTTAGTCCTAGCACTTTGTCTTAACTACCAGGCGTCGTGTCAGGAATGTGTTGTTTTTTGTGTGTTGTGTCAGAGAGTGATTAGTGGGGATTCGAAGGCCTTGTATTATTATTTTTGGTATCACTTCGCCATCCTTTTTAATGTCCTCGGGCTACGTCACTGTGGAATATCGGGTGATAAGTGATTAACACTTAGCTTGCACAAGGGAAGACTAGACGGAATTAGATTAGATGGAAGTGATTGATGATTGATTATCATAGTTCCATTTTGGTTGTTGTTGTCGTTTTGTTGTTGTTTTTGTTGTTCATAATGGGAGGCTTGGGTGTAGAGTGTTGTAGTGCGTGTATGTATGTATATATGTGAATTTGTATATACACATAGCTTTTAGTTTAGTTGTGCTATGGCCTGGAGATATTCTGAAGACATGCTGATGGTCTCAATTGTTGCACACACTCAGTCTCCGCATTGTAGGGTCGAGATTACCGTGTGTGTGTGTGTGTGTGTGTGTGTGTGTGTGCAGTGTTTCGGTAGCATTTTATGGGAAATGTTCAGAGTGTGAGGTCCTGCAGTGGGTGTGGTCACCCCACCCCCTGTAATAGCTGCGGTCTATTCTTTATCCCGGTGGTTCAAATAATATAATTCAGGGATAATTTGACTTTAATTTATATTAATTAATAGTAATTTTATGCATTGCTGACTGATTGACATTGATAGACACAGTGGTTGGGGCAAGCCGGGTTCAGACTTTGTCCCTGATGTGTGTGTGCATGCGTGCGCACGCTCATCATATGTGGCACTCAGTTCCCGGGAACACGGTCTGTATATATGGCTAATAAATGTTTAAGCCACTTTACAGGAATAGACTAGCAGTTACTAGCACTGAATAGCTGGATAATAAGATGCCATTTCAAGTGTGTGTGTGTGTGTGTATGTGTGTGTACATGAGAGTAATTCATGTGGTAATGGTGGGCGTGGCACTGCCATAGCCTGAGTAATCAACTGAGCTCTATATATAATGTATTACTCCAGACTAAAACAATGGCAGTGTGTGAAGGTTACCAATTAGTACCAGATAATAACGAATAAGAGACAAAGTTAGGACAAGAAAAATCATGAGCTCAATAATTGTAGTGAAAGAAAAAAAATAATTATAAGAACACTAGCGAAGAAGTAAAAAAAAAAAAAACAATGACAAAAAAGATCTTTTCACTCAGTGGTTAGAGTGCTTGATCGTTATGCGAGTGATCCCGTGTTCAATCCCTGCTAGTAACCACATTCTACATCTAATTAAACATTTGCTTTGTATCGCTGAATCACAAGATTGTTTGAAAATAACAGTGGTTACACTTTACGGCTTCACTTGCATTCCTGTCAGTTCTTCTGTTGACGTCACCTGCCCACCCCCAGCGTGATCAGAGCTAATAATGTCACAATGACTACCGGTGCAATGTGTGCACCACGCCACTTACAGCAGAGGTCCTGGCTCATCCAGGGAAAGAAACCCTAGCAATGTCACTGAAGGGGATTTCACTTCCATGAAGCAACAGTGTAGAGGATGGAAAGGAGGATGACGAACATAAGGAGGTATGTATTGTCCACGGGCATCAGATCCAGAAAAAAAGGTGACATATCCACGAATACTTCCTCAGAAACCTTAAAGGAGAAGGATGTATTCACTGGTTGGAGATTTTGGTGGAAAACTCGTAATTAGACAATTAGACATCAGCTTGGATTATTTTACTGGAGCAAAGCGAGATGGAAGCCTTAACTAACAGATGTGCCTAGCTTTGCAGCATTACCATGACATCACTGTGTTCACTGTTGAGGACACATCCAGGTCACTGGTAAGCTTTGATCCAACTCACCCAAACACAAAGCACCCGTGACAACTCGTAGCATCGCCTTCAAGGCGTGGGGGGCCAATTTAACGCTTAATTATCACTAATAATCGCCAAAAGGATGACATAATCTAGGCTCGAGCGAGTTGATCCAATCCAATGAAAATTCACAGCAGGATTTCTGGTGGTGTTGCCAAAAACGTTTGTAATGCATGGATACGATTGCTGGAGATTAGGTCAGCTGAAGACCATTTGGTAGGTCGGACTGCCAGGCCAACAAGGAGATAAAGGATTAGATTAAGTGCTTTAGAAGAGTTATGTTTTCAACTCAGGTAGCTGTGGTGGGAAGCTGGGCCTCTGGAGGAAGAAAAACAAACAGCCAGAAAGGGAATACGCCAGAAAGACTTACTTTGTTCTGATTTGACTTTGACCTGAATGATAGGCTCCTTTGAAGCAGTTAGATCAGCGCTTCCTGGTGCTGTCAACAGAAGTCCTGTGGACACGGCCCAGCGACTTCATAGGATATGCATTTCACAAAGCTGGGTGGACAATTACCTCTTGCACTGATACAATCCTCTGTAAGAATGAAGGGGAAAATTAGAGGAATTAGCCCATTAATGACATAAGAATGAGAAAAATCGACCAGCTCTCTGAATTGATTTTCTCTTAAATTCTTATTATATATATATATAAATATACACAACAAAAATAACTTGTTAATCTTATCAAAAGTTGCCCGCCATTGTGTCTTCCTCTTAGAATTTATTTGAGTTGGTTAAGTGGTACGTGTATGAGTGTGTGTTAGTTTTGATGTGGCACTGTGTTATGGCTGACAGTGCTGGTGTGTTTGGTGGGAGATGGTAAGTGCTGGTAATGGCGGACGCCTGTCTGTGTTCGTACACAACACATTCCTCAGAGCCTTTGAAGTCACTTGTGAATGGACACATTTGGATTCCACTGGAAAAGTGACAAAAAAAAAAAAAACAATTTTAAAATATTGGTACGAAAAAGGTGTGTCCCTTTGTATGGCTGAGTTATGTTGTGAGTGTGTGCATAGATTGGCTGACTCCTTGCAAGGGATAGTGTCTGTACGAATCGGTGCAGTTAGGAGGGGGGGGGGGGGGGGGGGGGAGGGGGGGGGGGGGGGGGACGGGGGGGGGGGGGGGGGGGGGGCAAGAAGATTCGAGGGTGGGGGAAAGGGCGGGGGGGGGGGGGGGGGGGGGGGGGCAAGCAGAGAGGGTGGGGCATGCAGAGAGGGTGGGGCATGCCTAGAGGTAAACATTGCAGAGAGCATGGGATTTAAGCGATGGAGTGTTCCATTTCCCTCGATAAGAACAGTGTTGTGTGTTGCTTATACAGCACAGGCTATCAATATCGTGTTCACAAAGAAGGAAAATGGTGTTCACTGGTGTTAAAACAACTGTCTGTATAAACTTGTAGGACCGTGCTACTGTAGTACCTGACGCGTGGGCAGTTCCATGCATTGTAAGCTGTAAACAACTCGTGAGGAATATAAATGTGATCTTTAGTTTAATGGAATCTGTTCTTCTAGTAACTATCGTGAGACTGGAAATCTGATTTGTACAGAGTGCATTGGAATGACAACATCTGTGTACATATGTGCGTATGTATGCATGCATGTATGTGTATATGTGTGTATGTATGCATGCATGTTGTATGTAGGTATGTATGTGTGTATGTATGGGGGGGAGGGGGTGGTGGTATTTAAGTGTACATAGAATCCCAACTGACTACTGTAATAACCAC